>VOFK01000477.1_pt1 | contig 49307 bp, 68 predicted proteins | sample 5384121 | NCBI WGS metagenome assembly VOFK01 (sample SAMN12384730, study PRJNA508395) | human gut metagenome | isolation source: healthy gut J | host: Homo sapiens | reverse complement strand
GTTAGCTTATTGTTGGCTCCATGGTTCCTGAATCGGACGGATCGGCATTGTTTCAAATATTCTAACGATGTTACCGTGAAAATCTTGTACGGCTTTTAGCGGTATTGCGAGCAGTGTTTTCGATTCGGAATTTCTATTTCAAGAACAACACGGCGTTTGCTGCAGACGATCTTTTCCCCAAAGCGAAGTGCGGGCTCCGGGTAGTTTTTGTTGCTGGCGACGAAAGGGTTCATGGGGATATGTTGTTGGTAAGCCGTTTAGTTCAGATAATGTGAATTTATGCGAGTTTTTGTGACGACGATAACGCGATGTTTCAGTTAGCTTTTCTTATCTGACGGACGAGGCGAAACCCGTATCTGTCGAACGGCGGCGAACGTGACGACAATGGACAGCGCGATAAAGAACGCATTGAACGACGCGGAAGGAATGGCTGAGAGACGTGGCAGAAGGTGAACGGCTTCGGAATGCCATGAAATGGTTGGGGAGGCGTGGCCGCCTCAGTGGGGAAAAACAAGGGAAAGGGTGGCTTTATAACTTTTTCACCTTACTCATTCAAAAAATTAGTCAAAAAACAGGTTTTAAAGCCTTTCCGCTTTCCCCTGCTTGAGGAAGGAAAGAGACAAGTTAATAACTACGATAAACTGGATTCTATATTCACAAAAGAAGTAGTACTTCATTATGTAACATGAACGGAATGAGCTATTATCCCCACCTTGATGCATTGCCAGATTACAAACAGAAGATAAATCATATGTTCCTATCACTCTTCCAACTCCCTAACTTGCCTCAAAGTTTATTGAATAGCTGCAAAATAGTGAAAAGTTTTAAATCACTGGCAGGGCAAGAAGACAATAGGTAAACATCCTGCTTCGAACATAAATGAGTTTTATATTGAGGGCAAAAAGGAATATAACTCAAAAGTCCTTTACCTGGCTGTGTTAAAAAGTTACCCATTGTTATTTTTGAGCATTTGTTCATTATATTTGCGGACGAAAAATAAAATTATATAATGTCCCTCACGTCCAAAGAACATCCGTAAAGTTAATAAATATGCCTTCTGTTGAAGGATTTAGACCTTATAGCTTCTCAAACAGTTATCATAAGTGATACTCATACTTTTTGCACTTTGAAGAATATGAAGCGATACGGCTATGATTATGGCGAAAATGAAGCACCTCAACAGGAAGCGTTAGCGGGGTTCAATCCGACAATACTTAGTCGAATATAAGTCAGTGCAAAGCAAAAAGATTGCCAATGCATTGTTCGTGGTGAAAGCGTTATAATGATAGGAAGGCGGAGTAGCGTATACCGACAGTGAATGGTTTTGTTGGTGGAGTATGCGGTTTTTTATTCAATAATATCAATCCCGCATTTAAAAACTGCAAAATGGGGAAACGTCCAGTATGTCACCCAACGACATAAGCATAAGTACACAACATTACTGAAAAAATGAGATTACATGAAATCGTAATTCGACTGGCACAAGGTGTTTGATAACCATTTCGGTCACTGTGAAAACGGCTACACAATCCTGACAGTAGGGCAAGACAATCAAATTCTAAGTAGTGAGACAATTCCCTTTCTCCACAAGGATGGATGCAAGTCCAATATAGCAGGAGAATTGGAAACATGGAAGTCAGTGTCATGTTGCGTGGGAATATGGACTTGGCAGCCCACAACATCAAAAGTCATAAGAGGTTGTTCCTGGTAATATCCTGATGTTGCGTACCGACCATTTAAACGGAAAAACTATAGATTGGGAGTGGCTGCTTCATCCCATGCACATCAACATGAATGCCATGGGCAGAACAAAGATGCATGTTGGAAAGAACAAGATTATCATAGACTTTGTTATGCTGATAGCAATGGCATTGGTAAGCATAAGTGGTTTTATATTAGAAATAGTTATTCCTTCCCCGCATGCTGTCAGATTTCAAAGCGTTACCCATGGAGTTCACACTTGTTTGGTTTGGGAAGGCACGATTTGGGGCAATTCATTTGTGGCAGGAGTCGTATTGCTCGCTCTGCTTGCCATTCATATTTTGTCACACATAAACATGGTATCGGCTTTTGTTAAAAAGAAATGCCCCAACCATATATTACGAGTATTGCTTTTATATTTTGTTTTTGATGCTACTGATAATAACAATAATGCCTTGGCTTTATTTATGCTATTAATAGCGACAAGCCAACTTATTACTCTATTGGATAGATTAGATTGATATTATTCTTTAGCAGAATTTGAGAGTAGGACAAACTTAGGTTGGGGGATATAGTAACCTTACTCTAAATTTGTTCTACTTCTATTATAAAATGTATACGACTTGCAAAAACATTCCACTTTCATCTCCCTGGAGTTATGTATATATTATCCTTCACCTTATTCACTAACTATTCTCCAATTAACTCGATGATTTATCAAACAAGAAAATAAAGTGACAAAACTTACCGGTTCTCATCGCACAATAAAACACAACAGAAATAGAATGCTTTTTACATAGAGTTCAATTTGAGAGAGTTTGAGACTAACACTGTTTTATTGGGAGAGTCATTATTCTATAAAAACATGAATTGGGCAAAGATATTTAATGAAAAAAATACACGTGCTGCTCAAGTAAGACAAAAAAACAATGAAAGTCTTTATTTCTTTGTATGACAGAAGAGAGACCGCTATGTTGCTCACCAAAAGTGATAAACATAAAAAAATCCTGTGGAAGCTATTAGGCTTTGCTATCCCCCTTGAGATTATCAACGACCCGAATGTTTCCAAAAGCTTCACTCTGATCGGGTTAGGTGGAGCCAGAGGTACAAAGCAATAGGTACATAACCGTCAGGATAATGTAGATGTTATAAAATATGCTACAAAAAACACTCTTCTTTATACATTTTACCTCTTTTGCAAACTTTTTATAACACTTTCATCTCCTCCCAGGAGTTATGTATATTACCACTCACTTTCGTTCACAGACTATTTGCCTCCAGCTTACTCGATGATGAAAACCTAGGCTGTTTACTTTGAATGCTGTCTTCTTAAAGCATAATGAATTCAAAAAAGGAATACATATAAATAGAACTTCAAAATAAAACGTTTCTTTCATAGAGAAAGTCATCCTTTGAATAAAAACTGTGGCTATTTTATTTAGCGCATCATATAGACAATATTATATCTTGCCATTTTTCTCATAGGGACATATCAACCCCTAAATTTTCAGATAACCTAAAAACCTCTTTCAGAAAATCATTGGGATTACCTGAAAATCAAATATCAACACAGAAAGAGCTTCATAACCCTCCACTAAAAGTAGAAGCCCTTTCTTAATACAAAAAAAACTTAACTTTGACTTTACTAACTATTCCATTTATTGAGTTTCACAACCCACATGTTTACGTCATGCAAAATTATAATGGAAATTTATATATCGCAAATTATTAACACAAAAAACATCATATGCATCTCAAGTTCTGAAGTATACCGTTCAGTAAGACATCATTAATATCTTATGGAGTATTCATCAAACAGAAGAAAAAAAGCGATGATAATCCAACGACTAACATCGCTTGTAAACAATTTAATGCATGAGCCCCTTTTCAAAAGAGCATGCTACAGAAAGAAAATGAATCACTTTCTACTTTATTTTTAGGACAAGCAAAAAATACAACTTCTTCCTGAATTTAAGAAACAACATAAACTTTATCCTCCGCAAAAATCCAATGGAATAAATCTATTTATGTATGAATCATTTGCAAATAATTAAAATATTGAATATTTTTGTTACAGGATATCTTAAATCACAATACTCTTATGGAAACCTTTTTGCTTATTATCAGCATTACCATTGTAACTGCCATATGGATTATACGAAAAGAAAACAAGAAACTCAAGAACACCTGTAGACTACACAGAGCTAATAATAAAACATTCAGCGAAGAATGTGTCAAGCTACTTAAGTATGAAAAATACGGATGTTACAAACTTACCGGGATGCAATACAAGTGCCTGAAACAGGCTGATTATGGAGTACATCACGGATATGCAATAGCAGAAGGAAATAACCAATATGACAATGCCGTTATAATAAAGAGGAAAGACAATGGGAAGATTATAGCTTGTGTGGAAAATGATGAAAACAGACAACTACATGATTTTATCATTCAAAACAAAGGAAAGGTACATGCACTATATTACATATGGAAATATGGTAAAAATAGAATCTACGGATGTGCTTACATTAAGAATAGGGACGAACATCGATAATTGATATTCTTTTATGGTTGAGTATTATTTCGTGCTACTAAGCCGTGAAATTTGTGAAAGGCAATACGACTTTTCAAAGAATCCAATATAATAACAAAGCGATGAAAGTTCTTTAGGGGAGCTCACATCGCTTTAACATAAAAATGGGCAGACAAAAGATCAAACGCTATCTGCTTATTCCAGTCTTCATCTTTTACATATAGTATCTAATAGCGCTTCCTTTTAATGTCATATCGCCCACTTAGGCTAGTTTATTCTCACAAACGTTATCTTAAGCTGTTTTTACATATACATAATTATCGTAAATATTTAGGCAGAAATCACTTACTTTTACGCCTTGAAAGTGATTCTTCATATTGCTTTCTCAGTACCAATAGTTCTTTTACTTTCTCTGGATATTTTTTTCTTTCAAATTTACAGATTCGGTCGGATCTTCTTTCAAATTCGTCAAATATAGACCCTCAAGTACCTTATTTTTATCATTGGGAAGAACATCAATAGCATTATTTATCAGCTTCCAATCTCCAGAACGAACAGCCCATTGTTGTTCAAAATCAAAATGAAGCACATCGTGCGGGGATTCCGAGACTTCCCCTTTTATTAGAGGAACGAGACTCTTTCCATCCAAGTCGATTCCTTTGGTATCCAGACAACAACAAAGCTCTGCAATCGTTGGAAACCAGTCAATATTCATGGCTATTTGATCACGCACTGCCCCCTCGGGAAAATGTCCCGCCCATGATATTATAGCAGGTACGCGGATTCCTCCTTCAAATAAAGAAAACTTCCCCACCACGATAATCACCGCAATATCCACCGCCACCAAAAGTCCTGACCTCTGTACTGTGACCATTATCTGACTGAAAAATTAAGATGGTATTCTTATCTAATCCTTGAGAAACCAAAAATGTACGCAATTCTCCCAGATACTCATCAAAGGTGGAGACAAAGGCGGCATACATTCTACGGGGATTAGCTAATTGGGAATAATATTCGAGCCATTTCTCACTCGGTTGCAACGGATAATGAGGAATATTTACCGCCCAATAAAAGAAAGAACGGTTTGTTTTTCTCACGATTCTTAATATAGCCTCTTACTTCTTTCATTGTTTCAGCAGTAAAAAGAATTTACCAGGAGCATAGATTTCTTCATCGTTTTCTCCATAAGTCGTGCATATTCGGTCCTCCCCCAATAATAGAAATGTGAATAACTATCAATGCACCCTCCTAAGAATCCCCAAAAATAATCAAATCCTTGTGCAGTAGGCCGATACTCTTTCCACGATCCCAAATGCCACTTGCCAATACAAGCAGTTTGATAACCATTCGCTTTCATTCTTTCGGCAATCGTTTCTTTTTCGGGGGCAAGTCCTGTCCAACCTGCATTACCTGTTATACCAGCATGTTTAGCATACTGTCCCGTCAATAAACAAGCCCGTGATGAAGAACTGACAGGTGATGCATAAAACTGCGTGAATTGTACCCTCCATGCGCAGCGAGAGCATCTATATTAGGAGTACACAAGTCAGTCGCCCCAAAACACAGTTCGCATCCAAAGTACCATGATCATCAGTATAAATAATAATTACATTAGGCTTCGTTTCCTTAGCTGGTAATTCAAAACACGTAGTTAGTAGACTTACTAAAACAAATAACTTTTTTTATTCATCATACCAATATTTTTAATAAGAATTATCGAATTAAGAACGATCACAAACGTAAATACCACTATAAAAAAAAGAATATGATTACCTGCAAGTGCAACTATTCAATTGCAGGTAAATAAAAAACACTTGAACCATTTAGATAATCCCCCTTTATATAAACACCCCTCTAATGAAAAACACGTAATCCCCCCTATCAATTATAATAGGGCTTTTATTTCTCATAACATTAATACTTCAACCTAAAGAAACCAGTACTCCCCCCAAATATTAACCGTGCATTAAACATCATACTCTTTTTATCTCTCTTCATTAAAAAAATATGATAAAGAGAGACCGCTACGCTGTCAGCCAAAAGTAACAAGAGAAAGAAAAAACAAAAAACTTCACCACATCCCTATTATCCCCAGCTAAGTTTGCATATGCACACCTACTGGGACACTCCTAAGTGGGACGCGCTACTGGGACAGCTTCTTGGTGGGACGACAGGGATAAGGTCCATTCACTCTTCTTTAATTCGTCTATGCCTGATCTTTTACCCTTTCCTTCAAAAAGTCTGTTTCGCCGTTCAAATCCCTTGAAAGCTTGATATATGTATGAAAGCAAATATAATATTGTCTGGTAAGAACGATAGTTTTATATCAGACCGTCAGGTAAGGGATTGTCCTGATGTCAGCAAAAAAAACAGTTCCACAGAGAATACCCAGAAGATACAAGGAGGATATGAGGGGATTACAGGAGAGATACGATCTACATGAAGGATTGGTCATTAATGTGTCCCTCAAAGAATTCCGAGGCATATGTGAAAGGGATTATCCAAAGATTGAAGCTTACTTGGGATTAAAGAAATTCCTGCTACGTACTTTCGGAGTAACCCTGAATATACACTCACAAAAGACTAAGGGTGGTTCGGATAAAAAATACAGCAATAACACAAAAACAATAGATACACAGATGGATACAATAGTAATTAAGAAATCGGAACTCATAGAACAGATCAAGAGAGGATTTTAAACTTTGGGAAGAAATGTCACCGGATATCGACGAAGGCTATTTTGACGAAGAGGACGTACAGTCTTATCTGAATTTCCTGATAGAAAGATATCATGACGAATGGATTGTCATAGATGACACACAGGAAGGAGGTGATGTATGAAAGAGCTTTTCAATATAATCCCCAATTCGACTGGTGACGGATTCAGAATGAAAAACTCAGTACGGGAGTTATCGATGTCCCGGATGATAACGGAGGCTATATCATTTCCTCCGGCTGTGGTAGCGGTAAGACTGAAAGCATAAAGAGCCTGATCCGACAGAAATATAACTCGGGGGATTCTGTATTGTGTTGATACCCGTGACGAACTGGGCAAGATGTATGACTGGATTCTGGCTAACCTGGTGAACAGGGAATTGGGGTATGGTGATATATTGAGAGAAAGCGACGTTATGATCATATCCAGTGACAAGGAACGTTCATCCTTTTTCTGAATCAATACAGGGACAATCCCGAGATTCTTATGGAGAAAAAGATCATCCTGATCACACATGTACGTTTCTGGACTGACCTGATCAATTATTTCCTCATTTACCGTCCCCAAGTACCCGTAGATTCATTTGACGGGGATTTCAGGAAACTAATGGTACGACCGGATCTTAGACGGTATATCCTGTTTGACGAGACTCCCACATTTATCAGACCTTTCGTGGAATTCGACCGGACGATACTGGGGGTATTCAGTAAAACCGATGATACGGGCAATATCATTTGTATGTCACCGGAAGAGATAACCCGGTATTACGACCATTTCATCAGGAATACCAGGAATGATCTTTTTCAACCAGTCTTACCGGATTAACCGTATCAAGCGTGACGTGGCATTAAATCTGATTCCGCAGTATTATGACTCATGGATGCTCTCCGACAGTGACAAGGCAGGCATCACATTCTATCCGTTGACCTGTGTCCTTTGGGAGTCTACATAAATACGCATGTACTGATCTTCGAAGGTGCAGGCGATCTTTTTGTTCAAGGACTCCAGGAACTTCAGGCTTCTTGATGTGGACCGGAAATATAACTGTGTGACTGAATTCCGGAAAATAGACTTCGGACTGTTCAGAAGAAATCTCAATCCCCGACGTTTTGACGAGTTTACCACACGTATCGCCATGCTTATAAACAAACCTACCCTGGTCGTATGCTGGAAGGATATCAACGGGGGTGACGACGGTCCGGTAAATCAGAATATGCAGAACAACTCAGTGAGGCTTTACTGCTAAAGGGTGTCCCCAAGGAACTGTTCACTGTTACCTATTATGGGTCTTCAGATAACAAGAGTACCAATAACTACCGGGATATAGACCAGATTGTAATGTGCGGTGACTGGACCTTGCCCAATATAGAATCAGCCAGAATACGTCGGGCTTATGGAACCACTACCGATACACAGAATCAGAAAGACTGGTTCTTCAGTCAGTTAATTACAAGAATAGGCATAAGAAAACACGACGGTGGTACTTATACGGTATATTATACGGATGACTTCAAATATGATTTCATAGGTAGAATGTATGCGTACTTTAATGAGAACAGGGTAATCAGTTCGTCACATAGCCGGGAATCATCTGACTGGAAAAACAGGCTGGATAGAATGAATATCCGGAGTAACCTTAAGAATGAAATTATACAACTTGGCTATGGATGATGAGGATATGAGGAATGCTATCGGTATGGATCGGGAATACACAAAAGAGGTCAGCTTTGATTATCTGGAGAATTCGGGGATAAAGAGAGGCAAGCGGGAAAAGACGAGGTACAAAAAACTGATAAATATTCTTAGAAAAAATAAAAATAACCCTTATATAAAATAAAAAGATGGGTATGATGTTACATTCCTTTGGTTCTTCTGAAAAATATATATACCTTACCCGCTTTTTTTCGATGGGCTAGTTAAATTATATAAGGGAGTAAAAAAAAAAAGCGGGTAGATATAATAAATAGAATTGAAAATAAAATTGAAAATAGAAATAGTAGATAGAAATGAATAACATTGTAAGTTACCCGCTCTTTTTCAATAAACCAGTTAAATTATATAAGGATCAAAAAAAAGTAAGTAGATAGTTGGTTGGTAAATAGAATTGGTAGATAGAAATTAATAACATTATAAGTTACCCCCCTATTTTTCGATAAACTAGTTAAATTATATAAGAAGTAAAAAAAAAAGGTAGATAAATAATAATAGATAGAATAAGTGAATGATATATAGATATAAAATAGATTAAATAAAGACATGCTACGCTGTGTCTGCAAAGTGATACAGAGAAAAACTTTAAACATTTTATCTCCTTCTTTTATCACTTAGGAAAGAGCACGAAGTGGTCTCTCTTTGTTGATCTTGTTATTTATCCATATTACTTTTATTCCATTCTATTACCATAAATACTGAACATAGCACCTCCAATGAAAAAAAGAGTGGTTATGTGTAGAGAGAATAACAATAATAAAAATCCAAAATATGATGATTAACAAAACAGTCAGTTACTATAATAATGCGGATGATTCCAGGAGTAAAAAATCCGTTATAACCTTGATTATGTCCTGGGGATGATTAGAGACGATCAGGAACTATTCCAGCAAACGGTAAGACTTAGATCTATGCCGACAGAAGAAGAATACAAGCAGGCGAAGAAGTTGTTACCAATGATTGCTCCCTCGGGGATCTTTGATTACCGGAATGATGATCCGGAAAATCTCAGGGAGTATTCCAATGTATTAGTTCTGGATTTTGACCATTTCCAAAGCCACTTTGATGCCGAGGAATTCAAGAGAAACCTGATCGCTAATGCAGACTGTCTCCATATCTATGCACTTTGGTTTTCACCGAGTGGATCAGGAGTAAAAGTGGTAATGCTCCATGATAACACAACCCCGATGTATCATAATGAACTCTTCAGATGTATTAGAGAACAACTCTATGCAGGAGTAGTGCAGTTTGATGATAAATGCGGTAATCTTAGCCGTACATTTTTCTAAGTTCGGATCCGGAGATCTATATCAATCCGCAACGGGATTCTCTTTTACCCCTTATCATTTTGAGCATTCCCCGTCTCTCAAGAGTAACTCCCATGAGGCTATAATCAAAGGTTACATAAGCAATAGTTTTTACTCATACCTCGGCAGAAATAATCCAGAATAATTGTTTTCAGGCACAATGGAAGGACAAGACGCTGATCAATTACATAGATAAGAAGTGGCGCCTGGAATATCCTGAATCCTTACGAGGACGGTCACAGGCATCAGTCTATCCTGGCCAGAGCTAAATGGTTATGCAGGTATGGTGTGCTCTATGAAAATGCACTTTTCTATCTCACAGGAACATTTGGGTTACATGGGATTGATAAAGCTGATATAAAAGGAATGGTTATCAATAACTATAATGCCAACAGAGGAGACTTCGGAAAGGACAGAATGAGGTTGTACCTGAAAAAAGAAGAGGGCAGGAACTATAGGAACCAGAAGCTGAAAGGAAACGGATAACAGCAAAAAAAAGAAACTAAGAAAAGAAGTAAACTACAACTGGGCTCAATACGCTATCGCTTGGAAGCGTATACCTGCAGACCTATTCCCTTTAAATTATCAATGCTCCATATACCTTCATATGTGTCAACTCTTCAACGTAAACTCAGATAATTTTATAGCATACCCCAAAGAATCCCACTCAACATATATCTCAGAATCATCTTTATGTTCAGTGATCATAATACTATAAGATGGATTGATATCTGATAAAAAAGAATAGGTGCTAATAGGCAATTGATATGTTTTATCCGGGACTATCCATCTGATTGTGTAAATAGAAAACTACGGGATTTTTCTCGTAGTTTTTTTATTTATGTATTAACTTTGTAAAAATCAGATTTAATGGACATTCCTAAAGAATTTTTTAAGTAAAGAGTTTCTGTCCCAGTTTAAGACAGGCGAAGATGTGACTGCTTTCATGAAAAAGAGCTTCATACTCGTGTTTATGAACAAATGCTGGAAGCAGAGATGGATAACCATTTAGGTTATGAGAAACACTCCAATCAAGGAGATCATAGTGGCAACTCCCGCAATGGTAGTTATAGGAAGCAGATTCAAACAGAAATGGGTGAATCTGTTATTCAGGTTCCTCGTGATCGGGAAGGTGAATTTGAGTCTATTGTCATTCCTAAGCATCAATCCCGCGGCTTATCTATTGAACGCCTTGTCATCTCTCTTTATGCCAAAGGTATGAGCGTCGCTGACATTGAGTCGGAGATGCAGGAAATATACGGTATTAACCTCTCCACCTCCGCTATCTCCATTATCACCAATAAAGTCAGCCAGGCTGCAACAGAGTGGCAAAATCGGCCTTTGGAAAGTTTATATATGATTGTCTGGATGGATGGCATCGTATTCAAAGTCAGAGAAAACGGCAAAGTGATCAACAAGACTGTTTACCTATGTGTAGGTCTGAACAAGGAAGGCTTGAAAGAAGTATTGGGTATGTGGATTGGCAAAAATGAGAGTGCCGCTTTCTGGATGGGTGTTTTAACGGATCTCAAAGCCCGTGGTGTAGAAGATATTCTGATTACAGTTACTGATAACCTGAATGGATTTACGGAAACCATCAAGAGTGTATTTCCTGCCTCTACTACTCAAATATGTGTGGTACACCAAATTAGGAACTCCTGTCGCTATGTCGTCTGGAAAGAAAAAAAGGAGTTCACTGCCGATTTGAAGAACATCTATAACGCACCTACTAAAGAAGCAGCTGAGATGGAGTTGGATAACTTTGAGCAAAAATGGGGTGCTAAATATCCATATGCGATACGCTCATGGAGAAATAATTGGGAAGAACTGACCGTGTTCTTTGATTTCCCCGTCGAGATTAGAAAGATTATCTATACCACTAATCTCATTGAAAATCTGAATGGGAAAATTAGAAAGTACACCAAAAACAAGCTATCATTTCCGAATGATGATGCGCTGAAAAAATCTGTCTATCTGGCTATTAACGAAATCGAAAAGAAATGGTATCAACCTATTTGGAATTGGGCATTGATATTTAACCAATTTATTACTATATTTGAAAACAGGATTCAAGTATAAAACCCGAATCCTGAAGTTTTTCTATTTTTACACAAAATGGTGGACAGTGCCTTTTATCCACTCCAGCCTCTGTTAGAATAAGCAGGAAATCTAACCTGGTTATAATAACATCTTTTATTGTATATTCATTATTACGATTACTAATACCTAAAAAATTCTCTAAAGCATTTTTATAAATGGTTTCCCCTATACCTTTGTCAAACTTAGTAAATATACGACTCCAGATTTTTTCGTTTATTCCCTTAGGCTCGGACAAGTTTACTTGATACATTGATAATGGAAGTTTATGAAGATTTCCTGTATCCGGATTGGGAGTAATTTTTAATATTCGGTCATCAGAGTCGTAGTCATAAAGATAATGGCAAAATTCCTTTTTTTTATTAACCATTTTGCTAGTCTGTAAAATTGGGTAATCTTCCTCTGTATCTATTGTCCAAAACTGAAAGACACACATATCTTGGGCTTTAAACGTGTTTGTATCTTTTCCTGCTTCAAGTTGAAGTAATATGTAATATCCATTGGTAGCAGTATTAAAGTTGTTTTCAACCAGCAACCATGCCTGGACTCCTTCTTGATAGCTTGTCTTAGGGATTATCCAGTAGCTTCTGGCGGGCCAATTTAAAAGTTGAAAGCATTTTATGGCAGTATTGATAAATTTTGGATCTGTATAATAACGCAATATCAAGGTCCCATTATATAACAACCACCATATGTTTTTATTATCTTTATTTCGCTCCGCTAATGATTTTAGATTACAAGCTACTTGATGTGCCATATTATTCTCAGGATATAGCGTATACAAGAAACTGTCCAAACGATCCAAAAACTTATATAGTATTTGTTCCGTAGCCCTCCCATATGGATCATAGCCCTTCGCTTTTATATAAAACAATACTGCCATCCCCAATAAACATCCGGTTCGTCCCTTCTCAAATCTTTAAGTATTGGCACAAATTCCTTGTTAAACTTATCGGAATTATAGACATATATATCATCTATCAAAGATATAAGCACATTTTCTATCCACTCCGGATGTTTGGTATTCATTTCGGGGAGGATGGCATTATGGAAAAAGTTTAGTGATATAGCAAACCCGTCCAATAAAATAAGGTATATCATCTGTGATATGGAACTCTTTTAACAGTTTTCTCCAGACATCATGTACCACCCTAAAAGAAACCTTTCCTTCCATGACACGATAAATGGTCATTTTCCCTTTGTATGCAAGTCTTTTTTGCCAGAGCAGAAGGAGACGGAGCAAATATTCTATTCTCTATCAAACATTGTAGTATTTCAAGTTCGTCATTCATAAAACAGTATCATTTTAGGGTGATTTTGAGACTTTCTTATCTTCTCCATAAAAAACGTTCTCAAAATCCTTTTATAAGAAAACATATAACTTTATGTTTGCATCAAACAATTGGTAAAGGTAAAAAAATACTCAAATAAGAGCGTCATGTTCAAAACAAAAATGTATATTTGCAACATCTGGTTAGAGAAATGACCAGTGTAGTGAAAGCGTTTTTTGCCACACATCCTGAAAAACGAAATCGCCAATTTCAAAATCAGAAGGATTACGGACATGACGCTCATCTGTTTTGTATATGTTGTTTAGCTTGTGCTATATCTTCATACCAGAACGGCGTGAGAGTATTGTTTTTATTCATTTCTGATTAGGCGTTTGGCGATGCCTGTTTTTCGATGAATAGCAGACAAGTCCTCACGCCTTTGCTTTTATACGAATCTAATGCTGAATTCCGGGGACTTATAAGCGTATAATAGTTGATATATTATGGCTTTACAATCACTTACCTCTATCTTTAAAAAGCAATCAGTCGGTGTTAGGAACAAAGTTACAAGGATTAAAATTACCTTCTGATTCTTCATGCATTCAGGGTATTATCAATGATTATCTGAATGAAATGTTTAACAATGAGGGAGATTTTAGACAGGGGCTTACACAGTCAGAAGATTATATACTACAAGCTGCCCTTTCTTTGTTAAATGCTCAGCAGTCTATTACAAAAGAAATAACTCCGGATATTATTCTTCAAGAACCTAAGCCTAAAACACAATCACCAATAATTCAAACAGGCTTGAAGAAAAGAACAATATCCCGTGACCTTGACTGGTACTGCCATAGGTGGCGGAATTGGCGGTATATTACTGGGTACATGGGGGAGCAGTATTCGGAGCAATAGCAGGTACGGCGATTGTATTATATTATGCCTCTTCTGGATCGCAATCTATTTCTAAGATGCTTCCTGAGACCCTTGAAAAAACTAAAGTAGTAGAGTCTCAACTGAATGTTGACTTGTTTCTCTCCATTATAAAAAGCATTTGTGAGAGCGTTGACTCTTTGATTGATACATTCAGAGTACAAATTAATAAAGTGGTATATAAATATGAAAACCAGGAGAAACCGACATTGGAAAAAGAATACCGTTTTTTACTGGAAAGCGTGCAATCCTTGATCGGGTATAAACGTGCCCATAACGAAGATGAAAAATTCTTGCGAAAAATTCAAGAACGCATTGAAGATATAGCGGAGGTACTGGATAATTATAATTTGACTGTTGAGGACTATACAGAAGAACATAAAAACTGGTTTGATCTAATAGAAAATCCTAATACAACAAAACTTACCCAAATATTGCCTGCTATTGTAAAAAGAGAATAATGTTGTATTGAAAGGAAGAATTTTTATACCGGAAATTTTAAAATAAATATGGAAACTTATGTACAATGCCCTTATTTAATGACAATTGTGGACTACTACTTGATGTTAATCAGAACGATATCTGTATCGGAGATTTATTAATAAAGTCAAATAAAAAAGATCAGGAGATATAATAATGAATACTTCAAATCAAAATATAAGAACGCACATCCTGCAAATGATAAAACAATGTTCTTCTTTTTTCAAATTTAGAAGAAAGTAATAGTGTGGGATATGCTGGATTGAATCAGGATGAACTCAAAAGAATTATTATACGAGACTTTTTCATTCCCACTGCGGATTGGATAAAGTGGAATTTTTATCTTCAACCCCTATTAGCCAAGTAATAAATATAATAATTAGGAAAATGCCTGTTGGCATAATTAATGATAGAACATATCAAATTTCTGATGAAACCAGTTGTTCTTATTCACAATCATGTGATTTTTTCTGAACCAGCCAGTCCTTTTTCCACTTCCACTACGGACAACAACATAAATATGGATAAAAAAGACAAATTGAATATATAGTCGGTATTGACTTGGGACATGGTGAAACTTCTGCAGCTATTTGCCCATTACAATGGGATACACCTGTTGAACAATTAGATCCAGCCAAAGACCTTGAGATGGGTGGAAATAAAAAAGTAATACCTTCTGCCATTACGGTTTTGGATAGCGGAGCAGCCTATATCGGAGACTCGGCTTTTAATCCCGAAATTCTAAAACAGGCAAATGTCAATGTTTGCTTTAAAAAGGCTCCCAAGGATATAAATGGAAAAAGCAGAAAAGTTGATGATACGCTATATGCAAGAAGTATATCGTCGTATTCGTGAAAACAATTCCGCCATGTTGACTGACAATAATCATCTGATCTATATTGCAACTCCTTCCGGCTGGGATAAAAAACCACACAGGATTTATACCTGCAAATGGCCAAACGGGCAGGATTACCTATTGATGGACTGACTAAAGAATCCAGGGCCGCATTTGTCCGGGCCCATCATGATGTAACATCCGGAATAGGAAAAAGTATAGAAAAAGGAGCGGTTGTATTTGATATGGGATCAAGTACCTTAGATTTTACCTATATGGGGTCGGACGGGAACATAATAGACCATGGCTATGATTGCGGAGCATCATTCATCGAAAAAACGATTTTTAAGGAATGCGAAGATAAATATCCTGTTATCCACCGCTTCGAAGACAGTTACCCCCGTTTAGTACCATTTCTTCTCTTCGAGGCGCGAAAGGTTAAGGAGCAGGTCTATTTTGACCCGTCTTTAAAAGTTAAAAAGACGATAAATTTTGAGGATTTCATTGATGACGAAACCTTTGAAGACGACCGTTTCAAGATCATGTTTCAACCGGGAGAACTCAATTCCCTCCTGGAACAAACAGGCTATATAAAAGATATAGAGAACGCAGCATGATTTTGTTACTAACCATATCAATAACGCTCCCATTCATGGCGTTTTTTTAACCGGAGGAGCATCACGAATGGACTTTATCAAACCGCTTGTGAGCAGGTGTTGGAACATACCGGAATCGCAAATATATAAAGATCAGGATCCCTCTTTGACAATTTCCCAGGGGGTAGCCGAAGTTGCCCGTATGGATTTACGGACAGAAGGAATAGACGATGGGTTGGAAGAAACGATAGACAGACTTCAAAACAGTGATATTATTTATGATTCTTTCATAGAAAAATTTGCTTATGCCCTTTGGGACCGTATAACAGATGAAATAGGTGCTACAGCTACCGCATTTAAAGACTCGGAAGAAGACTATTCACTTTATGATTTACAAACTTCTATAACTGGCAACGTTCAACAGGGAATAAAAGAAGTAATTCCTAATATCATTTCGTTTATGCAAGAAACAATATTGGAAAATACAGGCGAGATACAACGAAAAGTGGAAAATATCATTGCTCATTACTCGAATCAGGGAATAAATATTCCCAAACCAAATCTGAATATCAGAACATTTGATGCTGGTAATATTAACTTAAATGATATTTTAAATTCTATTTCAGAAAAAATTGCTTCTGAAAGTGCCAATTGGGCGGGTGCTATTACCGGAGCAGCTATTGGTGGAGCCATTGCTATCTTGTTGGGCGGACCCTCTGGCATGGCTTGTAGGCGGAGCGGCATTCCTCGGAGAGATATTTTTTGGCAAATCCGTCGAAGAGAAAAAACAGGCAGCTATGCAAAAAGAAGCTGGGACAGAAAGATAGGCTTAATGTTTACAATTCAATTAGTGAAGAATGGGAGAATATTCAAGAAAATATCCGCCAGTCAATTTATAAATCCATTTCACGAAATAAAGCAATAAGGCAATCTGTCAGTCAGACTACTTTTCAACTATTACAGGGCTATAAAGAGAGTTTAAAAAGGCACGAATTTTAATTGATTAGGAATATGGAAAATCAAATGCAAACATTAGAACCGGCTGCTAAAGTATTAGCTGCCACAGCATTGTCCCAATCACTGTCTTTTTTGTACAGAGCGTAAATATTTGGAGAAGATTGGAGATAAAAGTTTGAATGATATCTTTTCATTGGAAGCGATTCCTGGTACATTGAGGGAAGAAGCAGCTTGGATTGAAATCAGACAAATAGGGCAAACCATTGGAAGAGTCGGCTGAAAGTTGTTTTACTGCCATACAAAAAGATTCTGTACTCATGCTTTTTACCCAAAGAGACACAATTATTGTTTTTTGATTGTGGGCAATGGAGTCGAAACTAAATTATATCTGGGATTACGTGCCACAGGAGAGAATATACATTCCAAAAGCATAGTCAAATACTTAAATGAGTTTATAAAAGGTACATGGCCGGGATTGCAGACTTTAATTATATCAGAAACAGATGCAAACTTGGCAAGGTTTAAGCAAGATGTATCAAATGATATTTTCGAAAATATTTATGCCTTGACCGGAATTCCATCTATGGAAGGTCAATATAAAAACCTGTACCCGGCTACGATAGACAAACTCATGGCTGGAATGAGTAAAAAAGTAAACACTATGCGTATCTGGTTGTTGCAGACCCTATTGAGTCAAACGATGCCGATTTCATGCTTTATCAATGCAGAGAGATGAATGGTCAAGCGGAATCATTAAAATCCATGAATGTGACAGAAAGTTTATCCAGAGGGACATCCGATTCCCATTCGACTTCCAACAGTTATACACATGGAACAAGCGAAAGTGTTCAGAAGCGGGATTTCTCAAAACTTGGAAAACTGGCATTGAAAGCTACAGGATTAGGCCTGGCCGCATCCGTGTTTCCGGCAGCAGGATCTTTACTCGACGGATTGTCCGATGCAACCGGAGCATTGTTACCTACAGCTGCAAATATGTTGGGAGCAACTGTAGGTCTGGCAGGAATAGGCAACATATTAACAGGAACAGCACCAACTAAAACGGCGGGCACATCAGAATCCACTACAAAAGGGACTACAGATACTTACGGCACCAATAAGAGTCAATCCCAAAGTCTGAGTCGAAATATAGTAAATAAGCATATTGAAGCTGTATCAGAACATTTATTCTATCATTCCAAACGATTGGAAACGGGAAAAGCCATCGGTTTATGGAAAGTTGGAACGTATCTGATGGCAGAAAAAAAAATCTGATATACAAGGTGCTGCTTTGCAGTTACGTTCTATATTGAGCGGGCAAGAATCCATTTTTGAACCAATCAGGATTCACGATATATCAAATATATTGGACGAGGAAGATGACATCAGCGACAAGACCTTGAGAGAAATGAGCTTTGGGGCATTTAAGCGCACCAACTTTAATGATAAACACCCGAAATGGAAAGCGTTTTGATCATCCGTTGGGAGAACACTATAAAGAGTTAAAAACTGTCCTTACAACGAAAGAATTATCTTATCTTATTAATTTCCCGCTTCGTTCTGTACCCGGAATCAGTGTGATTGACAGTTCACCGGAGTTTAGTCTGAATCAACTTGAAACAATACCAGAAGAAAATAGCATTGATTTTGGAAAGTTATTGTATGGAGGTTCTGAAACAGAAATTACTTATAAACTCCCGGTAAATTTACTGTCTAAGCATACTTTACTATCGGGAATTAATGGAACAGGTAAAAACAAATACAGTACAGGCCATCTTAAACAAACTTTCCGAGAAAGTTCCTTTTTTGGTTATTGAACCTGCAAAGACAGAATATATAGATTGGGCTATTGAATATAACAAGCGTCATCCGGATAATGTTATATCCATATTCATTCCCGGATGTAAATCTTATAAGGATAAAACGAATAGGCAAGATATAAAAATAGCTCCATTGAAACTTAATCCTTTCGATATTGTTTGGCTGGAAAAAGAACAGGAATCTAACGTATTGACCCATATAGATCGACTGAAATCAACTTTTTGCCGCAGCATTTCCCATGTACTACATTTTACCCGTACTTATGGAAGATCTGATCTATACAGTATATCAGAACAATACAACGGACTGGTTGACTAAAGAACCTGTATTTGGCAGAACACTTCCTCCGACATTAAACAGTATGAGTCTTGCCGTGAATGAGGTTATTGCTAACCGACAGTACGAGGAACGGGTGGAACGCAATATGAAAGCTTGCCTTAACACGCGTATTGACAGTTTGAAACGTGGTTGGAAGGGGGAGATGCTGAATACCATATATTCTACTCCTTGGAGTGAACTGTTTGAAAAGCCATGTGTCATAAACCTTTCGTATGTGGGAGATGATACAGATAAGTCATTCTTTATGGCGTTGATTCTGCAATTCCTGTATGAATATTGTACAGCCAAAGCTGAATTGGGATTAATAGACTTCAATGACAATGGCTGTAAGCATCTGACTGTGGTCGAAGAAGCCCATCGCGTTATGATGAAATGCGATAATCCGGAGCTACCTCAATATAAATCAGCCATGATGTTCAGCAACATGCTTTCAGAAATACGTGCTTATGGTGAAGGAATGTTACTTGTCGACCAAGTTCCGACCCGTCTGATTCCCGATGCTATAAAGAATACCAATATCAAGATTACTCACCGCCTTGTTGCAGAAGATGACTGCAAGGCTATAGGTGAAGCAATGGGAATAAATAAGGAGCAACGTAAAATTATTCCTAAGCTTTTAGTGGGACAGTGTATCATTTCAACTGCTCTGTCAACAGACGAACATTGGATTAAAGTTAAAAAAGTCAAGTAATTGAATATGATAGAAGAATATGATGAGATAAGAGAGGTTACCAATCCGGCTAAAAAGGAGGACTTGTCTGAATTGACTAAACTACAAACCGAATATCTGAAAGAGCTAAATATTCCTTCAGATGTTTGGGAAGGTATGTCTAAAGAAGCACAATCCCAACAATTAGGCTTTATATTGGAACGTTTCAATGAAATTGATATTTTTCAACAGATTGATAGAGAAGCCATTTTTTCAGAAATATATTCCTCAAAAATAGTAGAGGCATATAAACTGTTGGAAGCACCACAGGATTATATCCAAATAGAACAGATTGCTGATATGTTTTCTGAATGCGAGGAGCTCAGATATGAGAACTGGCGAAACCTAGATTTGTCAGAGAAAGTAAATATATTGAATAATTTAGAGATAGAGATCGCAGGGATAGAACATAGGCAACCATGTCCAATTAGAGCTTTGAAAATGCCTTCGCACCAATTCCGGTGGATACAGTCCCGATTCCAAAAAGTATTGATATAAATGCATCTTACATAGAACAATCGGGATATGATCACAATATGTTTCATGGAAGTTTTGGACACATTGGTTCATGAAGGAAGACATGCTTATCAAGATTATAATGTGAATGTCTATGAAATACATCCGCGTCATAGTGAAGTTGCAAGTTGGGCAGAGACAATGGAGGGTGGTAAATGGGGGTATCATGGTGATACAAGTACTGTACTGGACAACGTTTGTATGAACAGCAATCTATTGAAATAGATGCACGTAACTTCGCTATGGACATATTGGACAAGTTTGAACAAAAACAAATAGCATGATGGAAAAGGATTATATATATAATGTATTGCTGGAAAGAGGATATAATACTTATACAGCCCGTTTGGTTACCGAAGAATTATTAAAATTACACAAACCTCTTAGTGAGTATCTGATATACTGGCTTGGCAATGAATCACATAGAAAAAGATTTTATAATCAATGGCTATTCTATTTTTCAATTACAAATGGAACGTCAAATGACTTATCCAGCGGCCTTATTGACAATGGAATGGCTGATTAATGAACCGAAAATAGCTCTCAAAAAGTCTAAAACGTAAAATCAGATAATTAACAATAAAATTGAAGTAACTATGGCGACTTTTGTTTTAACAGCCCGACATGATATTGACAGATTGGGAGGGTTACATATTGACAGGGGACAACAATACACGATCAACATTAATATGATGGGAATAACTCCTTATAATTTATTCAACAATAGCAGATGTAGGGACGCCCTCATACAACAATTCCGTATGAATGGGATAGACGTACCAAGTAGTGACACCGGAATATATAGCAAAGGAACTTGGGATATCAAAATGCTATGACACCCCTGTTCATTGAGAATAAACTACCAAAAGTAATCACTCCAGTTTCTGCGAATATCATGTTCAGAGGAAAAAAACATTTTTTAGGTGTACCAATGTGGTAAAATTTTCGTAGCAACAGATATTGAGTATGGTGCTACTATCTATTCTTGTCCTCAACCTTGTAAACGTTGTGGTGGTATAAGAACTTTGCCGGTTTTGCATACCATATTCATTTCTGTTTATGAAAAGCTCTGGGAAAACATGAAAAAAAAGAATTAGATACGCATTCTTGAGATATTCATAAGCCGTAAACAAAAAAGAAACAATGGTCAGAAAAAAAACGATTTATAAGGTAATTAAATATGGCATGATTATTATTGCATGCATTATTGCGTTTAAAACAATATTTCATGATTTTAAACTGGAATATCTTATATCCTGGAATGCTTTCAGCAACTGGTGGATAGACACGTATGTCGGTCTTTTTTAAAAATGATACTCTCTATTATTTTAGGTATAACTCTCATTTGGGGTATTGGATGGCTTTTTGGAAATGGTTGCATGCATTTTTCATTTTTATTTTCAGATATAATCCAGAATCATAGATACTTTCATGAACTATGGAGGAGCGAGAATACAATTACTCAATTTGAAGAAGTGTGAATTGAAGAATATCGTTAAGAGTGTGCTGGAAACATGATTGGTAAAAAACTGGATTATTATAACCGGAAGTTTAATAAAAAACAATTATGAAAATAGACAAGGATGATCTTTATATATATGGTTTGATAAGTGGTTTGATAATATGCAGTCCATTTTTGGGTGTTTATTATGGTGCCAAATGGATTTATAGTCATACTCCTCAAAAAGTTAAAGAAAAGAAAGAACGAGATCTAAAAATTCATGAACTGGAAGAAAAATTAGGTCTTATAGGAAGAGACAATAAGGCTCTTTATTATGATCCTCATTATTATAGAAATCGGAACGAGAATAGAAATGATTATTTAGTAGATTTGAAGAGGAAAGTGGATTGTAATTATAATAGTCCTGATATAATAACTGTTATAGTAGAGAGTACATTTGGCTATTCTAGTTTTGATGAGGATTCTGAATGTAGCACCTTAATCATGGTACATGAAGATTATTATAATGTACCCCAAAAGGAAAAAAATTGGAGAGCCGACATTTATTTTAGCTTTAATGTTTTGAGTAGTATATTCAATATATTAAGCACATTATCTGAATGTGGCAAAATACAGTAACTACTATGTTATTTCTGTTCCTGGTAAATATCAACGTAAAGAAGTTATATGCGGGACTGGTAAATTTGCAAAAGTCATAAATGATTTCAAAAAGGTCAATAAAAAATAGAACAAAGAATTAAATCAAAATACCATTTCATGTCTGATATATGAATTGCGTTATTCATCAGGATAATATCATATTTTACTTTATAACGTATTAAGAGATAAAAAATCTTGGTGCGTTTTTCTTTTTCTTCTCACTTTAAAAAAATGACAAAACGCTCTTGGTATCCCGCCAATTCCTAACTAATGATGAAAAACAGCATATCTGCTATGTGGAGTATTATGAATTTATTCTTTGGTGGTCCTCCAGAGGAGTCACTGAAGCGTCAGGTTGGAAAGAAAGCTTCTGGTCCTGATGTAAACGAAAAAACGGGAAGCAAGCATAATGAGAAGTACGAGCAAGATATTACAGCACTCAAGGAGAAGTTCGGAAACTCTTTTATAACCGGACTCTGTATCAAGATTACACTGAAGGAAGCACTCGATATGATGCCACGTAACCGAAAAAGGGTTGACGCATATGACGGGCTGACTAAGTATCTGCAAAACGAGTTCGGAATTACACTAACCATTTATTCACAGAAAACTAAACCAAACGACCATGAAGAAAATAATTTATAAAGGTACGATTGAAGAGAATGATTATAACCGTGTGAAGGACATAGACAGCGAGAACTATATAACCCCGGACGGAAAAACGGTACTGCCTAAACTAACACGCATGCCATTACGGGACCTCGCTATCCTGAGTTTCACGGATGAGAACGAGCTGAAGAAATACTATACGGGCAATGAGGAGTACTTTTCATATTCCGTTGTAGAACTGATGCTTGATACAAGAATACAGACCAGAAACTTGAGCAGACACAAGATCAGCAGTTTTGAGGATGCATTGTATCTGCTTTACACCTATTCAGAGGAGATACCACAAGCGGATGATACCAAATACATGTCCATTCTTATTGCAGCCGACATATTGAATGTAGAGGAGGAGGATATCATAGAAGAGGCAAGAAGGGATAATAAGTTGTATTCGGATGAAGACAAGAACCTGTTTGTACAGGTCCAGTGGATTGGAAACTGGTATAATGAAGGCTCCTGACAGCCAACTTTTGGGGATATCGAGTGTAATCTATATACAGACTGGGGAAACAGGGAAAGTTAAAATATTAATTGAAAGAGATCTGGAGTAACATGAAAAAGAAAATATTCGTTATGGGCAAAGTGTATGATTTGGGTACACTGGGAGTCTATGAAGTTGAAAATACTGTTCAAGCGGATCTGGATAAGGTCTTTAATGCCGGTGGAGTCAGATTACAAATGAAAGAAGTATCAGGGAAAACATTGGAACTAACATTTTTCCGTAAGTACAAGGCTGGTGAAATAGACTGGCTAAATTATGATCCAAAGATGATCTATAATATTGATGCCAATATAATCACCGGGCATAGTTTTTAACAGTTTCAGAGTTCGGATTACTGGGGAGGCGTTCCGTATGGTTACCCTTTTTTCATGCCAAAGAGAGAATTTATAGGGTGTTACAGGAATTCGGCTGTAATGCTTGGGGCGGACCAGGTAAAGAAAGTTAAGATCACAGCACAACCGGAAAAGATAGTGATGAGATTGATATTTTAAAGCAAGAGAGAAGATAGTTAGGGATAGCTGTCTTCTCTGCTTTTTATTTCTGTTAGTACACAAAATTACCTCAGAATTGTACCATCTCTCGAACTTGTAACAAACTACACCGTTCATTTAACAGAACTGGACGATCGACATCGATTGGAGAACACCCTCCTTCTGATAGCGATACCAAAGATTTTTACTTGCCATTTAGTATATCATTATGGTTTGCTGCGAAAATAGAGAGTGACTACAAATTGAAAAATTACATATTAAGCACTATGGACCGTCAAACAATTTCAGGAAGGGAAAATACTTAAATACTAAATGGGACAACTAACCTATGATTAGCAAGTTGCATTCCGAAGAATAGCCGGTTCGCCTTTCCAAAGCATGGGGGTGCTTTGTACTCAACAAACTGGCTGTCCATAATTAACTACATGAGAAAAATGGTTCTTATTCCTCTTTATCCCATTCTCGTGCTCCCTTTTCCTTCAACTTCTCAGTGAAATTTTTCGCTTTCTCTGAAGTAGCTTCTTCATCTTCGGGAGTAGCAAAAGCATGCTTATAACCTTGCATTTTATTCCATTCGCCGCGTGTAAAATCAGGAAAGGCAACCGCAGCACAGTTATTGTCCATAGATAGTTCCCCCAATTCCGCCAGACAGCACCATTCCGCTAAATCATACACATCCATGTCCAAAGGCAATCCATTCTGCAAGCAATATATTAGGCGGCTGTCCATTATAAAATCCATGCCGCCATGACCGCCTACTTCTTTCGCAATTTCACCGTATTTCTTCAGAATCGGATGCTGATATTTCTCTACTAATGTCTCCATCTCTTCCTTAGGCAAAAACGGTGGGAATTCAGGTTATCAATTTCAGGCTGCATACCCGACGCTTCCATTTGCGCCGCATCCAAAGCATATCCTTCGGTGGGATATTTATTAGCAAATCCTTTTGTTCCTGTGAGTTGATACAAACGGTTGTAAGGCTGCGGAGTCATCACATTATGCTGTATTTCAATCACTTTCCCATTCTCTGTACGAATCAGGGTCGTAGTATGGTCACCATTACGGAAGTTATCACAAACAGGAATCGGTTCTCTCTTCCACCAATGCTTTTCCTACAACAGACTTCGTATCCATAGCAACCAAAGTTTTCATACGGTCGCCACGGTGTATGTCTAACGCTTGGGCAACAGGACCCAGGCCATGAGTGGCATACACATCCCCACGATGTTTCATGTTATACTCCAGACGCCAACCCAACTTATCGTTTTCTCCCGCCTTCCAATACTGATTCCAGAACTGTCCCAAATTATGTATATATGCCCCCTGAGCACGGATTACCTCACCAAATACTCCCTGTTGAGCCATATTCAGCGTATTCATCTCGAACCAGTCATAGCAACAATTCTCCAGAATCATGCAATGTTTGCGTGTCTTTTCAGACATATTCACTAAATCCCAGCATTCCTTCAAAGTCATAGCCGAGGGGACTTCTATTGCTACATGTTTGTCATTCTCCATTGCACAAATCGCAACCGGAAAATGGTGCAACCAGTCCGTAGCGATATATACCAAATCAATATCATTGCGTTTGCACAATTCTTCGTAACCTTTCGCACCTGAATATACGGCGGCCTTGGGCATGGAAGCTTTCTTTAAAAAACTTCTGGCATTTTTTCGGCACGTTCCTGCTCATAATCACACAATGCCACAATTTCCACCCCTGGAATATGAGTGAAGCGCTTCACCGCTCCCGGACCACGCATCCCCAATCCGACAAATCCGACACGGACAACTTCCATTTTAGGAACGGTTAAACCTATTACATCTGTTTGACCGGCATTACCTTCGCCCCATTATCAGAGGCAAGGAAACCAAATCCGTTGAATTCGGAGCCAAAGTCAACAATATACAGATAGACGGAATCTCTTTCATAGAGCATATCTCTTTCAAGGCTTTTAACGAAGGAGTACGTTTGAAAGACTGTATCCATCTGCAACAACTGACCAAGGTTAGAGTTAAGGCGCTTACGGCGGATTCAATCTATGCTAATAATGCCAACCGGAAATTTTGTACTAAATATCATATAAGTACTTCCTTTAAGCGTAAGGGCAGAGCCGCCAAAGATGAGCCGCTTCGTAAAGATCTTGCGGTCGGAACTCAGCCGTGAAAGAGCTACCCGCCTGGAAGGAAGTTTTGGAACACAGAAACAACATTACTCACTGGTCAGGATAAAAAGCTAGAAACAGGAAAACGGAAGTACTTTTGGATTTTCTTTGGGATACATACAGCCAATGCGGTATGTATGATAGAAAAGGTCAAAAGAAAAAAAAGAACAGCTGCATAATCAGACTAAAATAACAAGAAAAGAGGAGAGGTTTTAACTTCCCCTAAAAAAGACATGTACATAATGCATGGGTGGAAAGGAAAAAATAATAATATGTAAATAATATTTCATGAAAGACAGAAAACTGGGGAGGTTGAACGAAAAAAATCAAAAGAAAAGCTCACGTAAAGTAAAACTTTTCTCTTGATTTATTAGAAAGAGGAACATTTACGGAATATCCCTAAGTAACTTTACAAATACATTTGCAATATTTTCTCAACTATTGCTGCCTATTGTCTCTTTGAAAAGAAACCTGCCATTGATGCGAAGTTTATCAATGACAGGCAACTTATACTATTTTTGAATTATATAGAATTCATGCTATTTTATTACATATGTAGCTACTACCGGGTAATGGTCCGATTCTTCATTCGCCCAATAACAAACATTATATGCTTTCACAATAAAAGCGTCGTTGGGTGCATAAATCAACCAGTCGCAAGCATAAGTCGGACGTGGAGCAGGTGCCGTCCACGGTGCACCGTCACTTAAACAATTTACAGTGAAATATTTTTGGAAAGTAGCCATCGTAGCTGAACCGCGACGGGAATTCAAGTCTCCCGCTAAGATAATAGGCAACTCAACGGTTCCACACAAGCAAGAATCTCGTCGACCTGTTTCAAACGGAGGCATCTTCATATTTATGATCCAAGTGCGCCGTGGCAAAATAAAATTCCTTTCCTTCTTTCGTCACTTTTTACATACCCGAACGAGCGAACATAATCATCTTTCCTCAATATATTCAGTTTAATACTTTTTTCCTCAGAAATTGGATATTTGGAAAAGAATCACATTCCCATAATCTCCCCCCAACGGATATCAAGCGCATGGGCAACATACTAATATCGCATTCCGGTAAGTTCGGAAAGTTTTTTAGGAGTATCCCATGGATTAATTTTCGTATTTCGCTCTATCTCCTGAAGCGAAACGATATCCGGGTTTTCTTTTTTAATGACCTCTGCAATTTTATCAATCCCCATTTTACGACCACTATAAGTGTTGTAAGTCATTGCTTTTATTGTTATTTCTTTCGGTTGAGCCACAGTGCTTTTGCGCAACCACCGGACAGGAATATAAGTAACCTGCCAAAAATAAAGAAATACATAATCCCAATTTCATATTCCGCATAATTTATAAATATTACAGTTAGACATAATCAATATTCTTCTATCATTTCAAATGAAGGTGGAACAGAGGTTTCTGAACTCGCCCATTTTTTGTTCGGGGAACTTTCCCATAACAAACTCCAGCTCACCTCCATTGACCAAACATTCATGAGTAAACCATGATTTATTCCAATCCACACCATTTAATTTAGCAGATTGAATATACTTGTTCTCAGGCGAGTAGTTATTGCAAGCAATCCGAAACACCTTTCCGTTTCCCAAATTTAGGTGCATTCTTTCGAATACAGGACTACCTATCGCATACATCGGTAATCCAGGAGTGACGGGATAAAAACCAAGCATTGAGAAAACGACAAATGCAGAAAGCCCACCACCGTCTTCATCTCCTGGAACTCCCATAACATCATTTCTGAACCACTGTTTCAACAATGCCCGGATACGTTTCTGTGTTCGCCAAGGCTGTCCTGCATAGTTATACAAATAAGGTATATGCAAAGAAGGCTCATTGGCCATGGAAAACTGTCCCACATTTCCTGTATGGTCTGGCAATTGTGCATAGAACCGGAATTTCGATTCGCCAAGCGGCGTATTATACATACGTTCCAATTCGTCAACAAAACTTTCCTTTCCGCCCATCAAGCCAATCAACCCTTGTATATCATGAGGAACATCCCACCTGTAAATCCAACCATTGTTTTCACCATAAGCTTCACGGGCTCCCTGCCCACCCCCTCTTGTGTAATCGAACGGTTCTACAAAAACGCCATTGCTATCTTTGGGATGGAAGAACTTAGTAGTACTGTTATAAATAGTTTTATAATTAAGACTCCTCTCCAAAAAATATTTGTGGTCTTCTTCTTTACCCAGTTGCTTAGCAATCTGGGAAAGACACCATTCGTCATAGACAGTACCCAAGGTGACTGCTACGGGTTGCCTCTTTTCCTTGTCATTTACCTCTTTTACCGTTTCTCTTTCATTGTTCCCTAATGCCGGGAAATAACCGTGATTCTTATAGAATCTATCCAATACTCCCACAGGTTGTGCCGACCATGGCGCAAGTGTTTTTTTCTGTGATTGCTTTATAACAAGCAAGTATAGGCTTTGTCCAAATCAAACCCTTTCAACCCTTTGTTATAGGCATCTATTACGGTAGCAACCCCATGATTGGAATTCATGCGTCTCGTATCACCCGTTATTTCCGGGAAAGTAGGCATCCAGAACTGTTCCATCTGTTCCGCCATACGAATGAATGATGAAATCATATCGGTTTCCATCTTAGGTTCTATAATAACTCGCAATGGATGAACCGCTCTGTACGTATCCCATATCCAATCGTCTGTATAGAATGGGATACCATAATCATTATGGACTTTTCCATCGAAGGCACTATAGTATTTCCCGTCTTCAGATATGCATATCATTCGTTCATACGTACGATACAAGGAAGTGTAAAAAACCGTCTTGTCTTGTTCACTACCTCCTGTCACGCTGATTTTGCCAAGTTTCTCATTCCAAATGCGTCGTCCTGCTTCCGACAGAACTTTCAGGTCATAGTTGTTTATTTCCCTTTCAAGATTCCTTTTTGCCTGTTCCACACTTATCAATGAGACTCCGTAGCGAAGATTCAAAGAGGGAGTGTCAAGGACATATTCAAGCACGATGGTAGAGGCACCGCTTATACCCCTGTCTGATGATGTGTATTGACCATTGGCAAGTACACCGCATTTCAAAGCAAGTTGTTCTGTTTCGAGATACAAATACACCTTTGTGTCTGACCCGGCAATACATTGATACCCATATACAGCCTGACCATTGGTGGCTAATTCTCCGTCCTCTGCATTTACAATGAGATACGACGGCGTATCATGAGAAAAAATGAACGAATATATTGCCGATTGGTGCGACGGTGCATATTCTACTTGAATATCATAATCATCCAAATATACACTATAGTAATATGGCTTAATGACCTCATGGTCGTAACTAAATGGAATGATCGGCTGTAGTTTACTTGTATCACCTTGAAATAGCGATAAATTAAAAGCCGATTTTTCCCTATGGTTGGTAACAAGAATTGGCAACCCTTTCATTTGATTACCTGTATAATCCTTTCTTTCCGGATACACCCTGAGCATACTGTTGGGTAAATGAATGGTTGGGAATGTAGGTACCAATAAATGGCTGATATTGCCAATATACGGATTTACATAATCAACGGGAGTCTTTTCACCCTGTTTAGCCCAAGCATGGTGTACGGGAATACCCAACAGTAGCACAACAAATAATAGTACAACACCCCATCTATGATTCATAACAATATCTATTTATGATTTCAACTGTTTGATCTTTTATCCTGAAAACAATCTTTCTTACCTATTCTTTACTTATTCACATTCAATTTTACGTATCGCATGATTCCAATACTCTGCGACATATAGTACCCCATCCGGACCGAACTGGATACCTGCCGGATGATTGAATTGCGCTTGTTCCAATGTACCATCGGCTGTTCCCCGAAGTGCCCGTACCTGCATATCTGGTCATATATCCATCAGGAGTAATCTTTGCAATGCGATGTGCTTTGAATACCGCAACATATAGATTCCCCATCTTGATCCAAATCCATTTGATATGGTTCATTCAGTTTGGCAGCAGAGCCTTTTCCTTCTGCCCAACCAGCCTCGCCATATTTTCCTACCCATATCTGGAAATCGGAGAAAGTCTGCGTGTCAAGGTCATATTTCCCCTTGAATATTACATGCTTTCTTTGCGAACTAACATATACTGTGGTACCATCTTTGCTGAACAACATACAATGCGATTCAATTTTTTTGTCTGAGCCTTCTGGATATGGCAGAATAACATTGGTAGTCAGCATTTTCTTCTGCTCCTCATCGTATACATAAATTTCTCCCGGATTGTGCTTGACTGAATAAATCTTACCATTTTTTTGGGATGTACAGCCACGTTTGTCATACCGGCATCAATATTTGAATTATCTTTATCCACCAAAGCAGTCATACTCTCTGCATTATAACCCGTACTCTCCCATGGGGATAGATGCAATGTGAGATTTTCCTTTCCCATTATAGTCGTTAGCGATATAAAACTTGTCATAATTCAAGGAAAAAAGACAAATCGCGCATTCTGTTCACCAAGCCTCCATCTGTCGATGAGCCTTTTTAAAAATAGACTGACTTGGCCGTTTTTTACCATGGCGACATCCGGATCTTCATCTTGTATGATATATAAGGAACCTTCGTTATCGAACTTGATAGCCATCGGTTTCCATAAACGTGCTTCTTGCAGATTGCCATATTTCTTACCAGACTTGTCATCAATCTTGAAGCCAAAATAAGTACTTACGATAGGAGAAGTGGAATATTCGAACAAAGTACCATAAGTCATCTCTACTTCCTCTTCCCCTTTCTTCACATATACTTTGACTGCTCCAGAACCTGAATTCCTCGCCACTTCTGCCGTGGCAATGTTGCCAAACGCTCCGGTTACTTCTGCATCCACCCCATTCACCGTCACACGAACATTATTAAGATCCGTTCCGAAATGGGTTCCATATAAAGTCAGAATTGTGCCCTTTCCTCCGGTTGTCGGTGTGTACATCGTAACCCGAGGAACTGCATCGTTCGCACTGATTTCAGGTGTCACATCTTGTATGTTTTTTCTTCGCTGCATCCTACCATACACGACATCAGTAATGTAGTCGCAAGCACAAAAGAATAGTTTGGGATATTGTATTATTTTTCTCATGATTTACAATTTTTTTATCATTACTAATATAATTCACTATTCTGTCTCTATCTTGCGTATTGTATGGTTCCAATATTCTGCCACATACAACACTCCGTCTGGGCCAAACTGGATACCTGCCGGATGATTGAATTGCGCTTCGTTGAGAGGACCGTCCTTGAGTTCCGAAGTTCCATTTCCTGCATAGCAGGTCATTGTACCATCGGGAGTAATCTTCGCAATCCGGTTCGCATCGAATACAGCCACATACAGATTCCCTTCTTCATCCATATCCATCTGATATGGCCTGTTAAGTTTGGCTGCCGTACCTTGGCCTTCTTCCCAACCATGCTGATTATATTGTCCGACCCATATATGGATATTCGAGAATGTCCCGTTCGCTATGTCATAGTCTCCTTTATATATGACACTGCAATTCTGGGAACTGAAAATATACAGTGGTTCCTGCCTTGTCGAATAACATGCAACGGGTTTTCACTCCGTTTACGGGATTTCCTTCCAGATTAGGAAGAATTGATCCTGTATCAACCATTTTACTTTCTATTGGATCATATTTGAATATTTTTTTGAGTTTTTCCCCATAAATGGCGAACAGTTCACCGGTTATAGGATGTACAGCAACAGTAGTTACATAATATGTAATATTGCTTCTGTCCCAGAAAATGCTCAATTTATCCACATCATATTTAGTTGCGGATTCATTCCAAGGGATAGACACAATGTTTGAATTTCCGCTGGCATTGCCATCATTGGATATGTACATATAACCATTATCCTTTGAGAATGCGATGTTGAACATTTGTTGACATTTATCTGTCTTGTCCGCATCCAAGAATTGACTGACTGTTCCATCTTTCACCATGGCGATGTCCCTGTCCTCATCTTGGACTATATACAGCGAATTGTCCTTGTCGAAAGCAATTGATACCGGTTTCCATAAACGCGCCTCATGTAGATCTCCATATTTCATGCCAGATTTGTTATCAATCTTAGCCCCAAAATAAGTACTTACAGTTGTTCCAAAATTATAAGTAAATTGTGTTTCATACACCAATTCTTCTTCTCCGATACGAACTTTCACCTGCCCAGTTCCGGATTTTTTTGCCACTTTCGCTTTTTATGTAGTATCCGTCCACTTCAGTCACTTCGGCCTCCGTTCCGTTCACCGTCACCTTAACATTATTCACATCTTTACCAAATCCGGTCCCGTACAGGTTCAGTACAGTCCCTTTATTTCCTGATGTAGGATTATAGTTTCCGAGTGAAAAGGAATACCTTCTTCAACTTTCGTCATCACCGTCTTTGTCCGCCGGATTTTCGATTTCATCCTGCGGTTCTTCTATATCTTCTTCACAGCCTGCAAAACATAGAGGTACAAGCAATGAAATACATATCAAGATTAACTTACTATAATATTCTATTGTCTTCATAACATTTTTTTTTTTTAATCGTGAATAACAAATGATGCTACAACTGGGGAAATGATCCGACTGGTAATAAGCATCGTAATATACATCATACGCCACTGGCAATAGCCCCTTGTCAGGGGTATAAAGGATGAAATCTATCGCTTTGGTGGGCACAGGCGGCTCTACGGTCAGACCGTAATTGTCATTCAGACATGCAATCTCAAACTTTTCACGTAAAATGTTCAAAGGTTCAGAGTCGGCATATGCGTTAAAATCCCCGTCAATATGACAGGACCATTAATATTAGCTATCTTTTCAAGTATCGTGGACACTTGTTTGACACGGCTTTCTTCAATAAGAGACAAGTGGGTAACAGCAAAATGAAATTCCTTTTCGTTTTTCTTAACCTTTACTATTCCTATGGATCGTGGATATTTATCGTCTCCTATTTCATTAATTCTTGGCAAATCGTAACAAGCGCCTTCGCTTATTTCATATTTCGATAAAATGAGATTACCATAATCACCGCCTCCAGGATTATAACCAGTCTTTGCAAAATAAGCATAGCGCATTCCTGTTCTTTCCCTCAACAGGGGATATGGCATCCGCCTTACCCAACTTGTCGCTACCAGTTTCGAACTCCTGTATACCTATGATGTCCGGATTTACCTTTTTGATAACTGCGGCAATCGTATCCAGCCCCTTAGTTCCTGAATAGGCTTTTTGCCCACTATATATATTATATGTCATAACTTTCAGCGATACGCCTTTAGGGGTAGTGGTGCCTCCTACATTATTACTCGGGTCATCTGAGTCGCAAGCGTAAAACATGCAGCTCCCCACAATTAGAGCTAATAATAAATAAAGTTTACGTTTCATACAGTATTTCTTTCTATTTAAATAACTATTGATTATTACCTAATATATCATTTACTTTCACTTCCACTACCGGACTATAGTTAACGTAGGACTTGCCATTTACTGTTACTGTAGAAGCAATCCGCACATACACCCGATTCTTATTAGCCAATATTTTGTAATGATTTTCTATGAACTGAGTATCATTCATTAAATCCCAGATATAGGTACCGCTTTCCACCGACCCCAATGAAGATATGCCGGCAAGATTAGTGCTGTTTACATCTACTCCGGGTGAATAATTCCAAATGGCAGATACATCAGTTAATGTCAACGTCTCATTGGAAACCTTGACATCATAAACGAGTGACAGTTTATTGTCATCCAAGACAGAAACATCCAAACTTGCACGCGAAAAAAGGTATGGTATATAAATCCACTTGTGTTTGTCCGTTAACTGTAGACATAACCTTCACATACCCCTACGAAAGGACCATCTTTTTCGCTTGAATACGATAATCGCCATTGAAGACTTTGGTATGTTCAAATGTTCCATCCTGACGAGCACGGAAATCGACAGAAGCCTGTAGCACCCGTATTTTGTTCATACAAACTAATCATCACACCGCTGCTTCCCGCTACTGGCATCGGGATTGGTTCATGGGTCTCTTTATCATAGATGCTACCATACACCCCTCCATTAGGTGCTTCATAATTATCTATCTCATTTTCGCATGCCGTTACGAGTCCAAAAAAGTAATGCGATCAATCCTGTGTTCAATATTCTATTCATATCAGTTCTTTTGTATAAAGAGTTATTTTTTCATCAATTCTCATGCCCAGGATTTTGTACCATTAACGGATTGGTACTCAAATCTTCCGGACGGAATCCTGTATAATAGTTCTTTTTTCTGTGAACAGCCGTATCCGTTTGGCTGGTATACCTGTTTCAAAAGTATATTTTCCACTTTTATGTTATAATAAGGACAAAGAGCCTGTCCCTCGGAAATTCGTCAATCCTCCCTGTGAGACATCCAAATGTGACTTACGCCAACGTTTCAAGTCCCAATAACGATGACGTTCGAAGGCCAGTTCCACTTTCCGTTCGCGGCGCACCTTCTCCAAAGTCAACTCGGACGCAGTCAACAATTTAATGCCTGCCCGACCTCTAATCTCATTGATATCATTCAATGCTTCGTTCAAATGTTGGTTCAATTCCACACATGCTTCTGCACGATTTAGATAGATTTCTCCCAATCGAAAAACAACCCAAGGAGTCGAAGAACGTTTTGCATCGATGTTCGTATAATTTTCCATCGTCTCATCCAAAAACTTTCGTTGATAGAATCCGGTTTTGCTGGCATCTCCAACAGCCAAGCAGCCGCCATCTTTACCAGATGTGTTATAAACCGTCCCATTTATCGTAACCTTATTTTCCTTATCTGGTTGGGCAGTAGCTTCATATTTGGTTCCGATTCCATCTTCACCATCAATGACTCCTCTTATCCATTCTATGTTTCCTCCTCCTGTACCTTTATAAGGGGCACCAGGTAAATAAATAGAACCAAACAACTCGAGGATCCTTATTCTCAAAAGATATCATAAGGGCTGTCATAACTGATATATTTTCCCGTCTCGTCTTTCAATTTCAGCTTACCATCCGAGCCATCCCTATACTCAAATTCTTCCACTAATTCCAATGCAGGAGAAACGCCACATCCCCATCCGTCTCCACGATAAGAGAACGGAACATTCAACTTGTCCCACATGTGCCCTTTATCTGCTTCCACATCATATTGTTTCTGAAAGATGTATTCACCGTTTTTCTCCATTTATCGCTTTCGAAAACAAGTTATAAAAATTCTGTGCCAGTGCATCAGTATCCGAGCTACTTGTTTTGTATAAGCTATATACTTGAGGAACCATATCATTCAATATTATCGACGAAGCCGTGTAACATTCCGTAAAATAGCGTTCTGCTTCCGACTCCGAGATACGGACATATCCTTTTGAAACAGCCTCTCCGGTCAATGTCAAGACGCCGGAATATTTGGCAATGCTTCCAGCGTACAATGCAGCACGAGACCATAAAGCCAATGCAGCTCCTCTGCTTGCTTGATATTTGGAATCACTGCTTCTCACTTCCGGTAGATCCATGTAAATTTTCTTGCATTCATCAATAATAAAGTCATAAACACTTTGTTCCGTATCACGTGCCTGATAAAGAGACGTGGGATCCGATGAATACTCCATCGGTACCGTTTGCAAAGGTACACCTCCATACCGCTTTACCAAACCGAAATATTGCATCGCACGTATGAAACGGGCTTCTGCAGAAAGTAAATTCTTTTCATCATCGCTCAAAACAGAAGTTACGGTAATATGCTGCAAGAAATTATTCACGATACGGATCTGTTTGTAACGCGTCGCCATATCATCATTAAAGATATATGTCCCATACGAGTAAGTTGCATCAGCCTTATCAAACGCGCTTTCTTTCTGATAGCTCTCGCTGTAGCCTCATCCGAGAGTGTCGTTTGGTTGGTCAGATTATGCTTTGCTCCATACCAATCATCAAATTCGTCAGTTCTCAACCCCGAATCATACATATCAGCCAAAACAGCAGTGATTGCTTTTGGATTCTGCCAAATCAAATCCGAAGTAATAATGCCACTTGTATCTTCACAATTCAAATAATCATCACATCCTGTCAGGCTAAGTATAAGTACTCCGCCCATCAATATATATTTCAAACGTTTCTTATTCATGGTTCTTATTAGTTTTAAAAGGTTACGTTTACACCAAAATTATAAGTTTTCATCTGTGGATAATAACGCATATAACTTGAGTTATTCTCAGGGTCTATATTCTTCATCAGCCCTTCACGATTAGTAAAGGTCAACAGGTTATTACAATTGACATAGAACCTCACCCGTTCAATGGAAGCTTTTCGAGTCAGAGATTTAGGTAACGTATAACCTACCTCCAACGTTTTCAGGCGAAGATAGCTTGCATCATGCAACGACCAAGAATTACTGGAACGATTATTGGCAACTCCGGCTACACGAGGTGCAGGCATATATCCAGGCACCCATTTACTATAAGGGTCGGTTGGGTCTTCTCGATGCCAACGGTCTGTCATGATAGCCAATCCATTTCCCAATCCTTGTTGAATGAACGGATCGAGTATATCACCACTGACAAAAATATCATGTCCTGCTGCCCCTTGAAAGAATATGGTCAAATCAAATCCTTTATATTCTCCACTCATATTCAATCCATAATACATACGAGGCGTATCACCGTGACCTAATGGCTGCGTATCCTTATCATCAATAATACCATCTGAGTTATAATCTTCGAACTTCAAATCACCTGGTAACAAAGTACGGTTTCCATCCCCATCCTGTATAGGCGAATTTAGGATTTCTTCAAAAAGAAGTAAATTGACCGATAACTCTCTTTCCCCAACGTATACTTTTTGTATCGCCCATTCGTGTTATTTCTCCAATTGTCGTACATATTTTTGTCGAGGCAGCACGTTCCACATAATCATACTTAATGCGGGTCGTAGAAAAATTGGCAGATATGTCATACAAAAAATTCACCAATCTTATTTTTTTATGACCTATTGCAATCTCAAATCCGGTGTTTATATCAGAATTCAAGTTTTCTTGGGGCATTGATTCACCAAAAACAGTAGGCAATGATCCGGAACGGGTAGCTGGCAACCCTGAACGATTGCGACGAAACCAATCGAATTCCATTGAAATCAAACCTCTATGATAAGATACTTCAAAACCGACATTCATGATTTTAGATTCATACCAAGTCAACCAGGAATTAGCCATTCCCACAGTTGTCATTCCTGAAGTTACTCCACCACTTCCCATTATATAACTCCCATGAGAAGTATATCCATCCAAATACTGAAATGCGTCAAAATCACCTTCGTCTCCGACCTTTGCGTAGGAGGCCCGAATTTTCAGGTTGTCCATATCCGGTAATAACTTTTTAAAGAAATCCTCTTCAGAGACACGCCATCCCAAAGAGACACCCGGAAAGAAACCCCATCGATTACCTCGCTGGAATTTGTATGTTCCGTCATAACGGAAATTGAATTCGACAAGATAACGGTTGCCATAATCATAATTCAAACGTCCTACCCAACCGGCATGTGCTGTTTTTTGTGTCTTACCAGAGGATTTTTTGGTTACTGTCATTGCCATAATCTAAATCCGGTATCAAGCCAATGGCAAAGTCACGTGTTCCGGTTACCCAGTTTTTCTTGTCGTTGTACATTTCCCACACAAACGTCGCACCTATATTGTGTCGTTTTGCAAATGTATTATTATAGTTCAACGAGAATTGATAAGTCGGTTTCTCATAATTCTCGAATTTCGATTCCAAATATGCCGTATTAATCTCTTTTCCCACATATTCCTCGTTTGCATAATCGTACGTGTACTCGGTCAAATCTCTGCGCCATGTCTTCCACTCCGTATTCGTGTAGTCATAAGCGACCAATGCTTTAGCAATTAACCCTTTTACCCATGGGAATTTCCATGTCAACGCCAATGAGCCGTTGAACTCACGTCGTAAACGATCTTCATTACCGCTATACTCTGAATCTGATACATGCACTGGATTCGCCATATCGCCTACACCCCCCCAATAATCGGGATTATCATTAGCATAAATGGAATAAGTCGGAATGGCCATCTGTGCTGAACGGAACAAATTATCGGCATCGTATGGTCGTTTACGGTTATCATAACGACCACTCAATCCCAATTCAACATTCAACCCTTTGGTAATTTCCACACTAAGATTGGAACGGACATTGTAGCGCTTATAATTCCAATCTTCAGAACGAAGAATGCCTCCCTGATCCATATATCCGACCGACATATAGTATTTCACTCTCTCTGTACCTCCTGTAACACTTAAGTTGTGGGAAGTCTGAGGAGCTGTACTACGCATGGTTTCTCCCCACCAGTCCGTACCCGCCGTGCCATTCCGGTAAGCCATCAATTGCTCTTGCGAATAAGCATTGGCCCCTCGCCACGGATCATTGTTATAGATAGCTTCATTGTATAACGAAGCATATTCATACGCATTCATCATTTTCGGGTAACGGGTTACTTGTTGAAGACCTACATAACCATTATATTCTATCTTTGCTTTTTGTTCCGTACCTTTCTTGGTGGTTACCAACAATACGCCGTTAGACCCCTTAAAACCATAAACGGCTGCAGCAGCATCTTTTAGGATAGAAATGGATTCGATATCATTCGGATCGAGTTGTGTGTAATCACGTTCTACCCCATCCACTATGACTAACATACTTCCATATCCACGGATATCAACCGATGCAGCATCATCTCCCGGACTTCCGCTACGTTGTACGGCACGTAAACCAGGTAGACGTCCTGCAAGCATATTTGTCACACTAGAGCCTTTACTTCCATCAATTTTTGTGAATTTATGGCTGCTACGGAACCTGTGACAGATGCCTTTTTCTGAATGCCATAACCTACGACCACTACTTCGTCAAGCATCTCCGTATCTTCCATTAAAGTTACTTTCAGACTTGATTGACCGTTTACCTTTACTTCAGTAGTCTTATATCCTATATACGAAACCTGTAACACACCATCAACAGGAACAGACAATATAAAATTACCATCCACATCGGTAATCGTTCCGACTCCATTTACTCCTTTCAGCAATACGGATGCCCCGATTATGGGTTCACCGGCAGGATCCAATACCACACCCTTCACCGAAATATTCCGAACCGTCTGTTCAACTCCCGGAATCAAACAATTCTCGGCAAACGCCATAGAAGATGTGCCTAAGAAAGCACCTGCCATAACAACAGGAACAGCCATTTTTTTCAAGTAACCGGTCAATAACCGTCTCAAAACCGCCATGTTCATTTTACTACCATGTTTCATAGATTAAATTTATTAATTATTTTAAAGCTTTTTAGAATCAATGTTGTCATCACATACAGCAACTGCGACTTGAGAATCAGCACAGCCATAATAAAAGATACAATTTGTTTTTCAAGTAAGCCAATCCTTCAATGAAGACCGTACCATCTTTATATTGGCCACTCTTCTCAAAAAGCAGCTTCAGGAACAAAGAACGGTTTATCCAACCTGTCCAATACTTTGTAGGGATCATTTGCATCAAACAAGAACTGTCCGGCGCAATATGCACCTTCAGGAAAGTCCGGATCCCAATCCATCTCATCCCCGTTTTTCCCATTATAAAGCAGCACAATTCCATTCACCGTTTTAATGGCAGGAGGTCCACATTCTGTCAATCTACTATCAAAGTATCCAGCACGAGGTACGGCTATTTTCCGAAGTTCATTGTTTTCATCCAGTACAGGTTCCCAGTCTATCAGATTGTCAGAAGTCGCAGCATATACAGCTTTTTCTCCCCAATACATAAAATACTTACCATTAATCTTCTCAATGACTAGTTTCCCATCTTTTACTCCTGTCACAATAGAAGCTGACTTACTCGCCAAATCGGCAAAACGCCCATTATAGGCTTTCGCAAAAGCTAATCCGTGCTTAGTCCATTTCTTCAAGTCTTTCGAAACTGCCACAGCTAATCGGGGAATATTACGATTCCATGCCGTATAAAGCATTACATACGTTCCGTCTTCCGTCATTGCTACACGAGGGTCTTCACATCCCCCTTCCCATTCTATATCTTTATATGTATCTTCGGCAGGGAACAACACTGGCAGGTCGTCTCTTGTCATTGTTATTCCATCTAAACTTTCCGCATAACCGATGCGGGATGTTCTTTTCCCAATACCTTGGGCGGAATTGTCCTCTGCCCGGTAAAGCACTATAATTTTACCATCCTTTACCGTCGCTGCCGGATTGAATGTGTCACTTTCTTCCCATTTCACTAATTGTTTGCGCATCGGGCATTGAAAAGTCGTCATACGTGGAGAGATGACAGGATTAACACCTTCTGGACGAACAAATGGTCCTAGCACCCATTGCTTGTCAGTCTGCTCTTTCTGTCCTGTAGCCGTTTGCTTTTGACCGGAACATCCGGCAAAAATGCCATCATGCAAAACAGATAAATTGCTAATTTAAATTTTCCCATACTCTTGTACTTTAAATTTGTTATAAATTTATGTTTTGTGAGCAAAGTTACATTGGTGGTTCAACAATAGAGTACACTATATTCTCAAAAAGTCCATGAGTATTAAATAGTATATTCCTCTTTTTGTGCTCTCATTTATCATGCTTATCTTTGCATCATGTTTCTACGAAAGCACATATATTCCACTGGCATCTGCTTCTTTTTTGTATGCCTAATGCCTTTTTACTGCATTCGCAAAATGTAGTAACGCAATTGTCTAATGCCGATGGATTATCAAATAATTCTGTGAATTGTTTTTTAGAAGACTCGGAGCATGCGCTTTGGATTGGAACTTGGGAAGGGGTTGAATGTCTATAACGGTCGTAACTTTAAAAACTATTCTTATAATAAAAAGGATATCGGCAGTATCAGCAATAATGTTATTTGGCAAATTATCGAGCAAAACGATTCTATTATGTGGGTCTCCACCGATTATGGCATCAACCAGTGGAAACGATCTACCCAAAAATTTACACCTTATTTTTTGGGGACGGAAGGTCATGCTCCTAAACAAGACAGAGCGTACCAGATCGGTATAACTTCCCAGAAAAAAATATTATTTGCTATGTAAAAAGAACGTGGGTTGTTCTATTTCGACGAACAGCAGCAAGAATTCATTCGTTTGAAAAAAATAAACTTCCAAACAATATCAAGAAATTCGTTATTGATAACGAAAATCGTCTCGTATTTCTTACAGAAGAAGGAAAACTTTATCTTTACTTTTTTTTGCTTTTGACAAAAGTAAGCCTCTACTTTCTTTCATTAAAATAATTGAACATCCGGGGAGCCATCTCAACCATTTATCTGACGGATGAATCTTTTATTGCAGATAGCAAACGTTCTATCACCCTATTTTCCAACTATATTCCGCAACGCACTATAAATCTTCCTAGAGAAAAAAACGTGTCGCAAATCATCCAACAAAATAATTTGCTATTTATTAGCTTTATCGAAGGTGAATGTATGAAATATAATTTAGAGGATGGAAGTGAAGAAAAACTTTCAAATCTGCCAGAAAAAATATCAATCTTTACTATTTATAACAGTTCACAAGACGTCCTTTGGATAGGAACCGATGGACAGGGCATACTAAAAGTATATAAATATAAATCTCCATTTCACACAATAAAGACAAACTATCCTACGCGATGCTTTTGCGAAGAAGATAACGGTAACATACTTGCCGGGACAAAGGGTGAAGGAATTTTATTGATTGACAAGCAAAATGGAAAAGCAGAATCGTACTTGACAATCGCAGATGGATTAATATCCAATTCTGTATATGCTATGCGTAAGAATATGTCAGGTGACATATTCATAGGTACTGAAGGAGAAGGAATCAACTACATGATGCGTAACGATAAAAGAATAAAAAAGTTGAATATTCCTCCGAAATTCCCTTCATTTAAAGCCATTTACAGTATATTGTTTACGCATAATGATTCACTTCTGTGGTTGGGAACCTCCGGATTTGGTCTAATTAAACTACACCTTTGTAGAGAAGGGCAAGAGTATAAAGTAACTGACATAAAGCAATATAAATCACCCGGTTGGAGTTACCAAGTCTCGTCTTTCAGCTGGCGGGCGTAGCTTTGCTAATCTTTTTGTAGCTCGATGTAATTGTCAGTAAGGAGTGCTAAGTTCAGCACCACAATCATCTCATCACAGTTTAAACCGTTTCAGCGGCAGTGAGGTATTGCTGCCAATTCGATTGTACCAGCACCTTTCCGCATGGGGAGAAAGATATTATTCCCTTGTTGATGAACATAAAGTCGCTACGGCCTTTACGTGCTGACGGTCTATACGGATGTGGGTACGCATCCGCAAGGGCGCGCTGCCGAGGGCAGGATGGAAGGTCAGCGTGTGCATTTGGCGGATGAGGGGCATCATCTCTGTCCAGCGTTGTCAGTACCAGTTCGCGATTTCACCTTCCGGTACGGGGTTCGCCGGTTTCGGGTTAATGATTTCGACCAGGTAGCAATCTTCCCAGAAGTGCATTCCGTCTTGTTCGGTGCACTTCGAAGGCCACGCCGGGACCGTTCATCTCGGTCATTCCAAAACTGTTGTATGCTTTGACGCCCAGCATCCGTTCAATCTTTTTCTGCGTTGTTCGTCTGTGTGGGGTTCGGCACCGATAACAAGCGTTTTCAGACTTGTGCCGGCGGGGTCCATCCCTTCTTTCTCTGGAATACCTCTGCCAAGCGGATGGCATAGCTGGGAATGGCATGCAGGGCAGTGGTCTTGAAGTCTGTGATGAACTTTATCTGACGCTTTTTCTGTTTCCGGCAGCGGCAGGAACAGTCAGCGCACCCAGGAGACGTTCGGCTCCATACTGAAAGCCCAGTCCTCCGGTGAACATGCCGTAACCGGCTAACTTTTGGAAAAACATCCGTCTTACGGATACCTACCATATAGAGGCAGCGTGCCACTAAGTTAGCCCAAGAGTCCAAATCGTGTTGGGGGTGTACGATGACCGTCGGCGTGCCCGTAGTGCCACTGGAAGAATGGATACGTACTCCGTCCTCACGCATATCGCCTGCTACTAATCCAAAGGATAATTTGGCGCATATCGGCCTTGGTAGTAAACGGTATCTTACGTATGTCTTCTATAGACCGGATGCTGTCGGCAGTGATGCCATGCTCTTGGAATACCTTTTTATAATAAGGAGAGTTGGCGGCAATGCTGACAGTCTTTTTTCGTTGCAGTTGCAGTTCGCGCAACTGCTCACGACTCATCGTTTCAATTTCTTCTTCCCAGTATTTGTTATTCATGGTATGTTGAAATTTAGAGTCAATTATAGTTTACATCAGTTTTTCAGCAATCTCTTTGCCGGCAGCCAACGCTTTGAGGTTCAGCTCTACAATGGCGTCGCCCTTTGCGTTGGAAGATTTCGCGGATGCTGTCTTGCACCTTTGCGTAGTCGATGCCGAGGAAGGGGATGGTGGCGCCCAGCAGTACGAAGTTCGCTACGCGGGGAGAGCCGACTTCTTTTTGCCACTTCGTTTACGTTCAGCATGATTTTATGCGGCAGCTTGTTGATTTCGGCCTTGATGTCTTCTTCTGCCGGATAGTGGGGAATATTGATAAAGGGGCTTCATTGGTCACCAGCCAGCCTTCGGGGCTAAGGTAGGGGAGATAGCGCAAGGCTTCCATGGGTTCCAGCGATATGATGAGGTCGCATTTTCCTGTAGGGATGAGGTCGGAAGCGATGGGCCGGTCGCTGATGCGCAGGTTGGACTGCACGTCGCCGCCTCGCTGGCTCATGCCGTGTACTTCTGCCTGCTTCATGTAGAGTCCGTCCAAGGGCTGCTTTTTGCCGATTACGGTGGCGATGGAGAGGATACCTTGTCCTCCTACGCCGGAAAGTATGATGTCTTTTTTCATGGCTTTACTTGTTTCTTTTTTTGCGTGCTAAAGTTTGGATACATTCTCTGCGGGGATAATGACGGATACGCCGTGGTGCTCGATTTCTTCCCGGATGATTTGCTTCATCTCTTCGTAGTTCTTCTTCAAAAGGGCACTACGACGCGGATGTGTTCGGGAGCTACACCGATGCCGGCGCAGATGGCTTCCAGACGTCCGGTGCCGGCAGAATCTTGTCCTCCGGTCATGGCGGTGGTTTCGTTGTCGGAGATGACGATGGTGACGTCGGCGTTTTCGTTGACGCAATCCAGCAGTCCCGTCATGCCCGAGTGGGTGAAGGTGGAGTCGCCGATGACGGCTACGGCAGGATGCAGGCCGGCATCCGAAGCACCCTTCGCCATGGTGATGGAGGCGCCCATATCCACGCAAGAGTTAATGGCGTTGAATGGGGCATTGGCTCCCAGCGTGTAGCAACCAATGTCGCTGAACACCTTATAAGTGGGATATTCTTCTTTCAATACTTGGGTCAGCACCGTGTACATGTCGCGATGGCCGCAACCCTCGCACAAAAAGGCGGGCGCATCTCTACCAGAGAAGAACGCTGAATTCAGCCTTGTTCTCCTTGCCTACGGCACGTGCCACGCTGTCCGGGTTCAGCTCTCCGTCTTGTGAAAGAGTGCCGTCCAAACGGCCTTTTACTTTGATGCCGATGCCCAGATAGCCTTTTAGCTGTTTTTCTACGAACGGTTGTCCGTCTTCCAGTACCAGAATCTCGTCACATGCTTCTACCAGCTGCATCAGCTGTTTCTTGGGCAACGGGTATTGTCCGATTTTCAGTACCGGATATTCGCAACCTTCGGGATAGTTCTCCATCAGGTAGTTGTAGCCGATGCCGCATGCCACGATACCCAGCTTTTTGTTGGGGCCGTCGGTATATTTGTTGTAAGCGGAGTTTTCAGAAGCTTTGATAAATTCGTCCTGGCGTTGCAGCAATGCTTTGTAGCGTTTGCGTGCATTACCCGGCAGGAGGATGAACTGACGCGGGTCTTCGCTGAAGGAAATCTCATTCTGCGGTTGTTGCTCCTTGCGCTCTACGCCGGAACGGGAGTGTGCCAGGCGCGTAACCATGCGCATCAGGATGGGTTCGCCGGTCTGTTCGGAGAAGTTGAATCCGTTGTACACCATGTCGTATGCTTCCTGCTGGTTGCTTGGTTCGTACATCGGGATGAGGGAGAAGTCGCCATAGAAGCGGCTGTCTTGCTCGTTTTGTGAGGAGTGCATGCTGGGGTCGTCGGCAGCAATGACTATCAGACCACCTTTTACGCCGGTAATGGCAGAGTTGATGAAACAGTCGGCAGCCACGTTCATACCCACGTGCTTCATGCACACCAATGAACGCTTACCTGCAAAGGACATGCCCAGGGCAGCTTCCATCGCAGTTTTCTCGTTAGAGCACCAGCGGTTATGGATATTCTTTTCGGCAGTAATCGGTGCCATCTGAATATATTCGGTGATTTCCGTAGAAGGAGTGCCGGGATAGGCATATACACCCGAAAGTCCGGCATCTAATGCAGCTTGTGCAATGGCTTCATCGCCAAGTAAGAGTTGCTTGCTCATATCTGAATATTTAAGTGTTAGTCATGGATTAATATTTGACGCAAATATAGGATTTTTTGCTTTTATTTTATCAGCAGATTACTTGAAGATCTTTCTTTCGTTTAATGGATTCCAATATTTTCTTGCATTTTTCATGTGCTCGGCATAATTGGATGCAAAGTTATGGGTGCCCGAGAAGTCCTCTTTGGCACACATGTAGAGGTAGTTGTGTTTCGTATGGTTCAGCACAGCATCCAGCCCGATGGGTGAGGGGATGCGTATGGGACCGGGAGGTAGTCCGGTGTTGAGATAGGTATTGTAGGGGGATTCTACTGCCAGATGGGCATTCGTAATTCTCCGCAAGCCGAAGTCCTGCAAGGCAAATTTGATGGTAGGGTCGGCTTGCAGGGGCATGCCGGTGTGCAGGCGGTTGATGTAGAGCCCTGCCACCATTGGTTTTTCGGGAGTGTTGTTTGTCTCTTCCTCGACGATGGAGGCGAGGGTGCAGACTTCCGTCGGGGTCATTCCGATGGCGGTGGCTTTGTCTAAGCGTTCCTGGTTCCAGAACTTCTGGTGCTCTTTTTGCATTCTTTCGAAGAACTCTTCTGCACTCATGTCCCAATAGACTTGGTAGGTTTCGGGGATGAAGAGGCAGGGCAGGGTCTCTTTGTTGTATCCCAGTTTTTGTTGGAATGCGGAGTCGTTCATCAATCCGGCTATTTCGGCGGAGTCTATCATGAGCTGTTTGCCTACGCTGCGTGCCAGCCGGTCCAGTGTGCGTGCGCTGCCGACGGTGAGATTCGTAGGTTCTTGATATCCGCGGTACAGACGGCTGAATACGTGATATACGTTTTCCCCCGGCCGGATGGTGTAGCGTCCGGTGTGTATATTTTCGGAATATTTCTTGTATTGGGCCATCCAGCGGAAGCCGGTGAAGCTTCGAGGATGGCCTTGTTGTTCCACCTTATTATATATGGAGTCGGCGGTGTCGTCGCGGTCTATATAGATATAGACTGTCTTTTTCGGATGGAATTGCGGGGCAAACAGATAGTAGTATACTGTTCCTGCACAAGCTGCTCCAATAAGAATCAGTGCGACGAATGTTCCGATAATGATTTTCTTCTTTTCCATTTTGTTTTACTGCATCTTTAGTCGGGCAAAGTTAGTAAAAAATGGAGTGAAAACCATCAAGTCATATCAGTTAATTCGATAGCTGACAAAGGCTATGCGTTTGCTGTCCGGTGCCCATGAGTTGACATTGATGGTGCCTTGTCCGCCGAAAAGCTTTAACAATGTCTTGGGTTCTCCACCGTTTGCGGGCATTAGGCGCAGCTCTACGTTCTTGTTTGCCAGGTGCTCTCCCGGTTCCAGGTCACCTTTGTAGTAGGTGATGAATACAACGGATTTTCCGTCAGGGGAGATGTGGGGGAACCAGGAGTTACGGGTTTCGTCAAAGGTCATCTGGGTCTGTTCGGAGCCGTCTGCCTTCATGCGCCAGACTTGCATGAGTCCGGTGCGTACGGAATTGAACCAGATGTATTGTCCGCAGGGGGAATATTCCGGTCCGTCATCCAGACCTTCGGCAGTGGTCAGGCGGGTTTCTTCACCTCCTTCCGCCGGGATGGTATAGACGTCATAGTTGCCGTTTCGTTCGGCGCAATAGGGCAAAGTCTTTGCCGTCGGGGCTCCAACCGTGGAGGTAGCTGGGAGCCATAGGTGTTATTAAACGGGGAGTGCCGCCCGTGATGGGAAGTGTATAAATGCGCGATTTATAGTCTTCTTTCGTCCCGTGGCTGATGGCTATCTGCTGTCCGTCGGTCGAGAGGACGTGGTCGTTGTTGCAGTTTTGGGCAAATCCGGTGTTTATCAGTTCCGGTTCGGCAGGCGAGGTGGGGGAAAGGCGGTAAAGCTTTCCTTCGCTGTTGTATAGCAGCCATTGCCCGTCGGGCGTCCAATTGGGAGCTTCAATCCGGTAGGGAAATTCTTTTACGACGGTCCGGTTACCGTTGGTTACATCCAGTATTTCGAGGACGCTGGTAATCTCGTTTTTTTGTTGAGCGGTTGCGGTCAGTGCAACAGTTGCAAAGAAGGGGATTAGATAGGGTTTCATGTTCATATCGTATTTAATAAATCTCCGCAAGATACATTTTTTATTGGAAACTACATAGTCGGAGCATGCTTTTTTCAGAGAGAATCTGTAGTGATGGTCGAATGCGTAGTGCTTATCATATGAATAGTCTCCGGGATTCTTGAAATAGTTGTCCACATACTGCCAGTTGTCGGTGTCGAGCGGCGTGTGCGAAGTCATGTACGATAGGGAGCTTTTGTCTCTACTATCTCGCTGTCCAGACTAATCAGGTCTTTGCCCAAGCGGACAATGCGGGCATGTAGTCGGTGCCGACTTCCCTCTTTCCGCCTCCACCGAATGACAACCATCCTGTACCTTCGTCATCTATCACGGCACCCGGGTCGAAAGGAGCCCTGCAGTGGCCTAATCCTTGGGTGAACTGGCTCACCAGCATACGTCTTACCGTCCGATTCCACCCGCGATACGATGGATGGCGCCCATGAGGCTATACCCCATGGCGAGAGGGCCTTTACGTCAATCAGTCCGTGATAAGTCCAATTTACCATGTCATCGGTGGACAGCATGACCAGTGAATGGGATGTATTGGTATGTGTTTTTGCCGTATTTTCCCACACTGTCCAGTTGCTGGGTGTCATTGGTTCCATACACATAGAGCCTTCCGTTGTATTCCACCGATGTCGGGTCGGCCACAAAAATGAAATCCAACAGCGGGTTGGCGTTTCCACTGAAGAATTGGGGTGATTCTACCGGACGCGTGTCTTTCTTTCTTGAATCGGAAAGCGCCCACACATCATTTCCTGCGGATATAGCCGCCAGCAGCAAAGCCGCTGTAAATAACTTGATTCTTTCCATTTTTTTATAGTATGTTATAGAAACCTATGGTAGCCTTTTGATTTTGGCTTGTGTTCTTCAATCACCTCAATCCTTTATTTAAGATTGAAAAATCGGGTTATTGAAAAGTTGCCGCAAATATTGGGAATTACTATGTATAATATAAGGTGTATTATGTTTTTAATAATGTGCCTATATGTTTCAAGTTATCATTGTAATCAGATGGTGCTGTTTTAAACTAGCTTTACTTGCTTTGGGATAATTATGCGGCTATGGATTAAACTGTTTGGAAGGGCATTGTGTTTTATGCAAATATATTCGTAGAAGAGCGTTTTTTTTATTCTAACAATTCTTGAAAGAAAAAGCACTGATTATTCCAGATAATCAGTGCTTGAATATCGAGCCGCCAGCCAGACTTGAACTGAAGA
>VOFK01000657.1_pt1 | contig 49352 bp, 75 predicted proteins | sample 5384121 | NCBI WGS metagenome assembly VOFK01 (sample SAMN12384730, study PRJNA508395) | human gut metagenome | isolation source: healthy gut J | host: Homo sapiens | reverse complement strand
CTTTTCCTGTTTTTGAGATTTATATATCCAAACTGTCTCTTTGTTTCCATCGTCATATTAAATTTCTGCCTAATATTGGCACTTATATATTATGGACATAAGATAATGCTTTGACAATAGGTATTTAAGAGAAATCAATGCAAAAAACTCTATCTTTGCAAAAAATGAACGATAAACAATGACAAAAGCGATATTAGAAAAATGGCTGGTGGCGCAGAAGCGTCACCGCCTTTCAGACAGTGAGCAGGTGCAGATGGCCCGTGAATTGGGTCTGAATCCCGACAAAGCTCGGCAAGATAGATAACCACCGGCAGGAGGTGTTGGAAAACCCCGCTTCCGCAGTTTATCGAGGATATCTACTTCAAGCGGTTCAAACGGGGAGGAAGAGCCGGAAACGGTCAAGCCCTTAAAGCAGATTATGGCTGAAATGGAGGTCAAGAAGAAGCAACAGAAAGCGAAGAAGGAGGAACGGAGGAAACAGCGTGCCCTCTCTTCCGGTTCTGAGGAATAGATAATATAATATACAAGAAGCGAAGTGTGAAAGCCGATCGGCTTTCACACTTCGCTTTTCCCAGACAGCCCGCTATTTCATCCTTTCATAAAGATTGATGACCGGCTTGCCGCTTTCCAACGCCTTGCTCACCGTGTAGAATGTTCCCCCTTTCGGCACAAGATCCCAATAGGCTATGACTGTATCTGCTTTACGCACCATGTATTCATCCCTGCGAAGGTAACATCCCTTGTGGTAATTCTCGAAACCATGACCACCCCGGTCCATCCTTTCCTACAGACGGGCATACAACAGCCGGTCTTCCGCTTCAAAAACCACAAGGGCTGTTTCCGAAAAGGTACTGCCGCTATGAGCTTGATACCTTCGTATCTCTCCCTGACCTGCAAGACCGCCTCCGCAGCAGTCATATCAAATCCGCTGGCCATCCCGGTGTAGTATTCCTTGTATCCCTGCCCGTACAGTTCTATTACCATTCCAGCCACAGCTTCCCTCTCGGATTTGTGCAAGTATCCGGGGATCGTTTCCAAACCCTTGCAGAATACGTTCCTTACGGTGTCCCGTGAAAAGCCACTGTCTGATTGTTTCTTGTTTCCATGTTATCTTCTGTTTTTTGTTTTACATATATCCATTCAAACCGAACGGTATTTTATTTCCTGAAGGCTTTTCCGCCCCGGTCCGGAATCCCGCAAGGCTTGCCGTGAAAAAATACCGCAAGCGCATGATTATTCACGGCAACCCCCGCAGGGCCGCCTTGCCCGGGCCAGGACACGGGGGCTGCTTTGCCGGAAGGAATGAAATGCCGCTTTCTCCTTATCCTGTTTTTACTGTTTCATATTGCCAGGAAAACCCTTTTTGAATGATTGAAAATTCCCTGCCGATGTAACGTAATGTCATACGGTGTCACATATCGTATAGTTTGTAAATCAATAAATTAAGCATTATATATTCGCAGTCGAAATCATTTTTTGTCTCACTAATTAAAAGTTTCGACACATGAAAAAAAGATTCTTTTTGGCAGCCATGACGCTGCTGGTTTCAATGGGGGCATTTGCCCAGGGCAACGGTATCGGTGGAATTACGGAAGCTACCAACATGGTCACTTCGTATTTCGATCCCGGCACCAAAAGGCTGATTTACGCCATCGGTGCCGTTATCGGCCTTATCGGAGGCGTGAAGGTCTATTCCAAGTTCTCGTCAGGTGACCCGGACACCTCAAAGACTGCCGCCAGCTGGTTCGGTGCGTGTATCTTCCTGATTGTCGCCGCCACCATCTTACGCTCATTCTTCCTGTAATATGGCGGAATTCAATGTCAACAAGGGGATTGGGCGCAGCCCGGAGTTCAAGGGACTCAAGAGCCAGTACCTGTTCATCTTTGCAGGAGGATTGCTCGCGTTGTTCGTAATCTTCGTCGTCATGTACATGGCAGGTATCGACCAGTGGGTCTGCATCGGTTTCGGGGTCGTTTCCGCATCGGTGCTGGTCTGGGGCACTTTCAGGATGAATTCGAAATACGGTGAATGGGGCCTTATGAAACTCCATGCGCTGGCGCAGCCATCCCCGCTACATCATCAGCCGGAGAAAGTTCCTCCGGTTGTTTTCTCCAACCATTAAAAACAGAAAAGCATGAAAAACGTAATGAAAACAGCCACGCTGGAAAGCAAGTTCCCACTGTTGGCCGTGGAGAACGGCTGCATCATCAGCAAGGATGCGGACATTACCGTGGCATACCGGGTGGAACTGCCGGAACTGTTCACGCTGACACGTGCCGAGTACGAGTCCATGCACTCCACCTGGGCAAAAGCGGTAAAGGTCTTGCCGAACTACAGCATCGTACACAAGCAGGACTTCTTCATCGAAGAGGGATACAAGCCGGATATCTGCAAGGAAGACCTGAGCTTTCTGAGCCGCAGTTTCGAGCGGCATTTCAACGAGCGGCCGTATTTGCAGCATACCTGTTACCTGTTCCCTTACGAAAACCACGAAGGAACACAGCCGGACAACCAGCAGTTTCAATGCACTTACAAGGGGATTCATTATCCCCAAGGAAATGCAGGACAAGGAAACCGTCACCCGGTTCATGGAGTGCTGCGGACAATTCGAACGCATCGTAAACGACAGCGGCCTGCTACGTATCATCCGCCTGACGGATGAGGAGATCATCGGGAGCAACAATTCCGCCGGCATCATCGAGAAGTATTTTTCCATGTCGCAGGAAGATGCTACCTGCTTGCAGGATCTGTCACTCGGTGCCGGGGAAATGAAGGTGGGCGACAACTACCTGTGCCTTCATACGCTTTCCGATCCGGAAGACCTGCCGTCGAACGTGTCAACCGATTGCCGGTATGAAAGGCTCTCGACAGACCGGAGCGACTGTCGGCTGTCCTTTGCCGCACCGATAGGCATTCTGCTTATCTGCAACCATGTGGTGAACCAGTACCTCTTCATTGATGATTCGGCGGAAATTCTCAGGAAATTCGAGCAGACTGCACGGAACATGCACTCGCTTTCCCGTTACAGCCGTTCCAACCAGATCAACCGCGAATGGATTGAGGAGTACCTGAACGAGGCACACAGCAAAGGGCTGGCCTCCATCCGCGCACACTGCAATGTCATGGCCTGGAGCGATGACCGGGAAAAGTTGAAGCGCATCAAGAACGATGTGGGCAGCCAGCTGGCGTTGATGGAAGCCAAACCGCGCCACAACACGGTGGATGTGCCGACTCTGTTCTGGGCGGCAATACCCGGCAATGCCGGAGATTTCCCGTCCGAGGAGAGTTTCCACACCTTTATCGAGCAGGCCCTGTGCCTGTTCATCGGGGAAACCTCCTATAAGAATTCGCTCTCTCCGTTCGGCATCCGTATGGTGGACCGCTTGACCGGAAAGCCGGTCCATCTAGACATTTCCGACCTGCCGATGAAGAACGGCACCATCACGAACCGGAACAAATTCATCCTCGGACCTTCGGGCAGCGGGAAATCTTTTTTCACCAACCACATGGTACGCCAGTATTACGAGCAGGGTGCGCATGTGCTGTTGGTGGATACCGGAAACTCCTATCAGGGACTGTGCAGCCTTATCCATGCCAGGACACACGGCGAGGACGGGATTTATTTTACTTATGAAGAAAAAGATCCGATAGCTTTCAATCCTTTTTACGTGGAAGACGGGATTTTCGATATCGAGAAGAAAGAATCCGTCAAGACGCTTATCCTTACCCTGTGGAAGCGTGACGACGAGCCGCCGACACGTGCCGAGGAGGTGGCGCTATCCAATGCGGTCAATCTCTTTCTGGAGAAAATCCGCAGGGACAGCAGCATAAAACCCTCCTTCAATACCTTCTATGAGTTTATCCGTGACGAGTATCAGGATATCCTAAAAGAGAAGCGAACCCGTGAGAAGGATTTTGACGTATGGGGATTCCTCAATGTATTGGAGCCTTACTACAAAGGTGGCGAGTATGACTACCTGCTTAACTCTGACAAACAGCTTGATTTACAGAGTAAACGCTTCATAGTTTTTGAATTGGACAATATCAAGGACAATAAAGTACTCTTCCGATAGTCACCATTATCATCATCATGGAAACCTTCATAAACAAAATGAGAAAGTTGAAAGGAATCCGCAAGATGATATTATTGGAAGAAGCCTGGAAAGCCATTAGCAAGGAGGGTATGGCGGAATATCTTCGGTACCTCTTCAAGACCGTCAGAAAGTTTTTCGGTGAGGCCGTGGTCGTGACCCAGGAAGTGGAGGACATCATTTCTTCCCCGATTGTCAAGGGTACCATCATTAATAATAGTGACTGTAAGATTCTCCCTTGACCAGCGCAAGTATATGAACAAGTTCGATGAGATCCAAGCGTTGCTCGGTCTGACCGACAAGGAGCGGGCGCAGATACTTTCCATCAACATGGCAAACAATCCTTCCCGAAAGTACAAGGAAGTGTGGATTGGTCTCGGAGGCTCACAGTCAGCAGTCTATGCCACCGAGGTGTCGCTTGAAGAATATATGTGCTACACCACTGAAGAGACCGAAAAAACTTGAGCTGATGCGGCTTACGGAGAAACTCAGGTAATATAGAGCTTGCCATCGCAGTTGGCTGATAGCAAGCGGAGCCGTGAAAGGGATTGGAATCACATGAAAACCGAAAAACAATCACGAATCATGGAAATGAAAGAATGGATAAAAGAAACAGCAGCGCCGCTATCTGGACGAGCCGCGCCTCAAGGAGTTGACGGAAGTGATGAAACAGACAAGGGTACTTTGTCCGGAAAAAGAGTACCGGAAGCTGACGGAACTGGTCGCGGTACAGGAAGTCGGAGGATGTGATTACCCAAGTTCTCCTGCCTCGTTGTGTTCCTCAACACCGGAAAAAACGGCGGAAACGGCCGGTCGGAACTGATGGAGGCATTGAAAGATACTTATTTCATGGAGAAGAACGGTTCCCGGCTTATGGGATATCAGACCCTGAAGAAGCCGTCCCTGTCCACCGAATGCTTGCCATGTACACATTCATGCAGGATGTTTACTCGAAGGAAAATCCGGAAAGCAAGCAGGAACGTCCGTCACCGCAAGAAGTGCGGTCATCTGTCCGGATTCTGGACTTCCATCGGAAAGAGAGCGACATGTGGGAACTCTGCAACGTGCATCTTATGCCACCTTCACGGTATGTGGCACTCAGGTACGGGCTTGCGGATGATTATGACAGGCTTGACAGGCTGAACCGTTCCGGGCCGGAATCGGCATATGATGAGGGTGATATTGGAAAGCCGTCTATGCAGGAATGCGGAAAAGGCTGCGGAAAGCATCAAGGATGTCCGTCTGCCAGGATTTCTATTTGGAAAGACTGGATGGAGAACTGGAGATTTTGGGACGGATTGCGGCCTCACCGGATGTGGTTCACGACATCCTGCAAATCATCCTGACTTTCTCGCCAAGTACGGCATAGACACAAGAACGTTTCCGCGACGGAACGCTCGTGTCGGCAGAGAAAGCCTGGGGGAGCTGGATGCCCGTTTCGTCAGAATGACCGGACGCAGGCCGTATGCAGACGAACCTCTTCGCCTCCATCAGACGCAAGAGGGAGGAATTCCGGAATAGAGAACCGACCGAGACAGGCGCAACGGACCATCCTCCTCCGGAACCCGCCGTCCAAAGGGCGGAAAATGGGAATCTGACTTTTAACAGAATTATTCACAATTAAAAATAGAAACATCATGAAAAAGAAAATTCTCATGCTGTGCATGGGCTGCTTCCTTGCCAGCCTCACAGCAAAAGCCCAATGGGTAGTGAGCGACCCGGGCAATCTAGCGCAGGGAATCATCAATGCTGCCAAGAACATCGTTCACACATCCTCCACTGCCACCAATATGGCGAATAGTTTTCAGGAGACTGTAAAAATCTACAAGCAGGGCAAGGAGTATTACGACGGATTGCGCAAGGTCAAGAACCTTGTCCGGGATGCCCGCAAAGTCCAGCAGACCGTCCTGATGGTGGGAGATATCACGGACATCTATGTCACCAACTTCGAGCGTATGCTCAGCGACCCGTATTTTACACCGGAAGAACTGAGTGCCATTGCTCTTGGGTACACCAAACTGCTGGAAGAAAGTGCCCATCTGCTGAACGACTTGAAGACGGTGGTCAACGAGAACGGCCTTTCGATGAACGACAAGGAACGTATGGACATTATCGACCGCTGCTACAACGACATGCTGCAAAACCGTAGTCTGGTACAGTATTACACCAACAAGAACATCGGGGTGTCCTACCTGCGGGCCAAGAAACAGAACGACCTAGACCGCGTGATGGCACTCTACGGCTCACCGAACGAACGTTATTGGTAATTCCTAATCCGCTTTCATTATGTTATTGTTGGCTATAGATTTTGACAACCTGCATCAGATTTTACAGAATCTGTATGTGGAAATGATGCCGCTCTGCTCAAAGATGACCGGTGTGGCAAGAGGCCTTGCCGGTCTGGGAGCGCTTTCTATGTGGCGTATCGTGTATGGCAGGCTCTGGCACGTGCCGAGCCTGTGGATGTCTTTCCGCTTTTTGCGTCCGTTCGCTTTGGGGCTTTGTATCATGTTCTTTCCGACACTCGTTCTGGGTACGCTGAACAGCATCCTCTCGCCCGTCGTGAAAGGGACCCATACCATATTGGAGTCGCAGACCTTTGACATGAACGAGTACCGGGCACAGAAGGACAAGCTGGAGATTGAGGCGATGAAACGGAATCCCGAGACAGCCTATCTGGTCGACAAGGAGACTTTTTGACAACAGGCTGGACGAGCTGGGCGCGTTTGACGCTATAGAAGCTTGCGGAATGTATGTGGACCGTGCCATGTACAACATGAAAAGGGCCGTGCAGAATTTCTTCCGCGAACTGCTGGAACTCCTGTTCAATGCGGCGGCGCTGGTCATCGACACGCTGAGGACATTCTTCCTGATCGTGCTTTCGATACTCGGTCCCGTTTCCTTTGCCATCTCCTGCTGGGACGGTTTCCAAGCTTCTCTCAGCCAGTGGTTCGTCCGCTATATCAGCATCTACCTGTGGCTTCCTGTCAGCGACCTGTTCAGCAGCGTGCTGGCGAGAATCCAGGTATTGATGCTGCAGAGGGACATCGAACAGCTTTCCGACCCGGATTTCATCCCCGACAGCTCAAACGGGGTTTACATCACTTTCCTCATTATCGGCATCATCGGGTATTTCACCATACCGACCGTATCAAACTGGATTGTGCAAGCCGGAGGCGGTGCAGGCAATTATGGAAAGAACGTGAACCAGGCGGCATCCAAGGCAGGCTCCCTGGCGGCTGGTACGGCAGGAGCAGCGGTGGGAAACATTGCCGGCAGGCTTATCAAGTAATAACAGTATAAAACATTTACAGAATGGAATTCAAATCATTGAAGAATATCGAGACCAGCTTCCGACAGCTGCGTCTGTTCGGGATTGTCTATCTGTGTGTATGCACCCTGCTTGTGGTTTTTTCCGTGTGGAAGGCTTACAGTTTCGCGGAAGCGCAACGGGAGAAGATCTATGTCCTGGATGAAGGAAAGTCGTTGATGCTGGCCCTTTCACAGGACTTGGAGCAGAACCGCCCGGTAGAGGCAAGGGAGCATGTCAGACGGTTCCACGAACTGTTCTTTACGCTCTCGCCTGACAAGAATGCGATTGAAGGCAATATCCGGAGGGCCATGTTCCTCAGTGACCGTTCCGCCTATGCCCATTATGTGGATCTGGCAGAGCAGGGATATTACAACCGGATCATTTCGGGAAACATGAGCCAGCGGATTGGGATTGACAGTGTCAGGTGCGATTTCAATACCTATCCGTATGAGGTCGTGACCTACGCGAAGCTTTCCATTATCAGGGAGAAGAGCGTGACCGAGCGCAGCCTCGTCACGCGGGGCAGGCTGCTGAACTCCACCCGTAGCGACAATAATCCGCACGGTTTCATCCTTGAAGCCTTCCGTGTGGTGGAGAACAGGGATATCAAAGTGTATGACCGTTAAAATTCAGAATGTATGAAAAAAAGATGTTTGTAAAAAATCAAGGAATCCGTGGAAGAATAAGCTGCGGAAGCTGTGTGTTTCCGGGCTTAGCCCGGAAAAGAGAGTGCCGGCAATTGTCGTGCTGGCTGCCCTGTTTGCCATCGGAAATTTCTATATGATTTTCCGTGCCATCCATGACATCGGACGGGAGGATGTACGGCCGGAAATCATAGAGATACCCCCTCGATGGAAATTCCGGATATCGTTCCTGCCGATACACTCCCGGATAAAAGGGTGCAGGAAATGGAAGAGTTTTTTAACCGATTCAATCAGAAAGAAAATGGGTAATGATGTCAATAAATTGAAACAGAGGCTGGAAATCAGGAAATACCTGGTTTTTGCCGGGATGTTCCTCCTGTTCCTCGGGGCGATGTGGCTCATTTTCGCACCGTCCGAAGAGGAAAAAAAAGGAAAGAGGAAAAAAAATGCGGGATTCAACACCGAGCTTTCCCGATCCGAGGGGAGCGGGCATAGAAGGGGGACAAGATTGCCGCCTATGAGCAGGCTGACATGAAACGCAAACAGACGGAAAAACTGCGTACGCTGGAGGATTTCTCCGAGATGGCAGATGGGGAACTCCGGGACTGTCGTGGAATTGTCACCGGATGCGGATGCCAAGGATGGCAGTTCACGTGAAGGTGACAGAAGGAATGAAGCCTGTTCTTCATCCGTCTCCGCCTACAATGACATCAACAGGACGCTCGGCAACTTTTACGAGTCGCCTCAGGAAGATCCGGAGAAGGAGGCTTTGAAAGCCGAGGTGGAACAACTCAAGCAGGCGGTCGCCACACAGAACGCGCAGCCGGGTTACGAGGAGCAGGTGGCTCTCTTGGAAAAATCCTATGAGCCTTTTGCGGGCCAGGTATATGCCGGGCAATGGCGGTGTGAATACGGACAGCCGTTCCGATAATGAAAGTCCCGGGCGGAACGGAAAGGCGAAAAGCCGTTCCCGTGGGACTGGTTTCCACACCGGTGGTATCATCGTTGCCGCAACCGGTCAGTGATTCTATACAGCACGGGATGGCACAACCGGAAAGATTCCACACGCCAATCGGTAATAAAGAAGAGAGAAACGTGAGGAATACCATACGGGCCTGCATCCACGGGAGACCAGACTGTAATCAGCGGTCAGGGCGTGAGGATGAGACTGCTGGAGCCGATGCGTGTAGGAAAGCATATCCTGCCCAAAAACTCCCTGCTTACCGGAGAAGGGCGCATACAGGGAGAAAGGCTTCACGTCAATATCCTTCAGGTGGAATATGGCGGTATCATCATCCCCGTGGAACTTGCCGTGTATGACAATGACGGGCAGGGCGGCATATTCATTCCGGGGTCAATGGAGGCTAACGCTGTCAGGGAGGTTGCCGCCAATCTGGGGCAGAATCTCGGCACGAGCATCTCCATCACTAACCAGTCGGCAGGCGACCAGCTGCTTTCCGAACTCGGAAAGGGTGCCATACAAGGTGTATCGCAGTATATATCCCGGAAGATGCGTGAGGAGAAGGTGCATCTCAAGTCAGGCTATACCCTGATGCTTTATCAAGACAACGATCAATAACAATCCATTAAAATTCAATCGACATGAAAAAGTTTTTTGTAATGCTTGCCCTTGCATGGGGCACTGTGGGTGCTTTCGCCCAAAATGAAGCCGACAGCGTAGCGGCGGTAAACAATGCCATCACACTGGCCAAGGATGTGTATCCCCAAAAAGAGGAAGACGGGGACCTCTATCACGGGCTGACCCGAAAACTCACTTTCGACCGGATGATACCGCCGTACGGGCTGGAAGTGACCTATGGAAAGACCACGCACATCATTTTCCCGTCATCGGTGCGTTATGTGGACCTCGGTTCTCCGAACCTCATTGCAGGCAAGGCGGACGGTGCGGAAAATGTCATCCGTGTAAAGGCCACCGTGAAGGACTTCCGTGAGGAGACCAACATGTCCGTGATTACCGAAAGCGGAAGTTTTTACACCTTCAATGTGAAGTATGCGGAAGAGCCGCTGCTGCTGAATATCGAGATGAAGGATTTCATTCATGACGGAAGTGAGGTGAACCGCCCCAACAACGCCCTTGACATCTACCTGAAGGAATTGGGCTGCGAATCGCCTAAATTGGTACACCTTATCTCGAAGTCCATCCACAAGGACAACAGACGGCACATCAAGCATATCGGGTGCAAGGCGTTCGGCATCCAGTACCTGCTCCGCGGACTCTATACGCACAACGGCCTGCTTTTATTTTCATACACAGATAAAGAACCGCTCCAACGTGCCTTATGAGGTGGATTTCGTGACTTTTAAAATTGTGGACAAGAAGCTGATGAAACGTACCGCCATCCAGGAACAGGTGATATTCCCACTGCGTGCTTACGACTATGTAACGTCCGTCGCGGGAAAAAAGGACGGGCGCACCGTTTTTGTCTTCGACAAATTCACCATCCCCTCGGACAAGGTACTGGTGGTGGAGATGCACGAGAAAGGCGGTGGCAGACACCAGACCTTCACCGTGGAAAGTGAGGACATCGTGAGAGCCGGGGTTATCAACGAACTTAAAGTGAAGTAGCCATGAAGAAGTATCTGTTCCTTTTTGTTACAGTCGTGTCGCTTGCCCTGTTTTCAGGGCGGGCGCACGCCCAGCGGTACCTGCCCGGGATGAAGGGCGTGGAACTGCGCGGAGGATTTGCGAACGGCTCAAAGTCCCCCTTGAATTATTATACCGGATTTGCCGTTTCCGGATACACCCCAAAAGCCAACCGCTGGGTCATAGGCGCCGAGTATCTGATGAAGAACTACGGGTATCGGAATGCGAGCGTACCCCGTGCGCAGTTCACGGCAGAAGGCGGCTATTACCTGAAATTCCTGTCTGATCCGACCAGGACGGTCTTCCTCTCGGTCGGCGGTTCCGCACTGACCGGCTATGAAACCGTGAATTGGGGAGACAGGATGCTGTTTGACGGCTCAACGCTGCTCGCCAAGGATGCGTTTGTCTATGGCGGCGCGATAACCCTGGAGCTTGAGGCATACCTGACAGACCGCATTGTCCTTCTTGCCGGTATCCGGGAACGTGTATTGTGGGGAAGCTCGCTGGACCTGTTCACGACACAGTTCGGTCTGGGCGTAAAATTCATAATCCATTAAAACCGTACCGCTTATGACTATAGAAGAGATAAGAGACATTCCTATCGCCGTTTTTCTGGCACGGATGGGATATGAACCGGCAAGAAGACGGGGGGATGAATATTGGTATCTGGCCCCGTATCGGGAGGAGCGCACCGCCTCGTTCCAGCTGAATGTCCGTAAAGATATATGGCATGACTTCGGTACCGGACAGGGAGGCGACATATTCACCCTTGCCGGGGAGTTTATCGGCAGCGGGGATTTCAAGGCGCAGGCCAGGTTCATAACAGAGATATGGGGCGGTCTTGCTCCCGAACACAAGACCGTTTTCCGCTCCGGGGAAAATGACAGGGAGGATTCCCATAGGCAGGAAAGTTTCACGAAGGTACAGTCCGGACCGCTGCACAACAGAGTCCTGCTCCGTTATCTGGCGGAACGTGGCATTAGCGGTGATGTGGCTATGCCGAACTGCAAGGAGATCAGGTATACCTTGCACGGGAAGCGGTATTTCGCCATCGGTTTCAGGAATGTCAGCGGTGGATACGAGGTGCGCAACCGCTTTTTAAGGCCAGTCTCTCCCCGAAAGACATTTCGCTGATGGACAACGGTTCGGATACTTGCAATCTCTTCGAGGGGTTTATCGACTGCCTCTCGTGGATGCAACTCGAATTGGGATGTGGCGACGACTATCTCGTACTGAACTCGGTGGCATTGCTGGAACGCTCGTTCCCCGTTCTTGACAGGTATGAGAGAGTCAACTGTTACCTGGACCGGGACGAAGCCGGACGGCGCACGCTGGAGGCTCTCCGCAAACGCTACGCGGATAAAATAGTGGACTGTTCCTCTTTGTACAAAGGATACAAGGATCTGAACGAATACCTGCAAAACAAGTTTCTGTAAAAATAGAATTAAGTATAACGTTTTAAAATCTGATTGAATATGAATGCATTGAATAAAAAAAGAGGATTGGTCGGAATGACGGCAATCCTGTTCCTGGGTCTGGTGGCTTGTCTGTTGTCCGCCTGCAATGATGAAGTGGATGTACAGCAGTCCTATCCGTTCAAGGTGGAGACCCTGCCTGTCCCCACACGTATTGTGAAAGGCGAGACGGTGGAAATACGGTGTGAACTCAAACGTGAGGGACGGTTTTCCGATGCCCGCTACACCATCCGATATTTCCAGCCGGACGGCAAGGGTACGCTCCGTATGGATGACGGGATGGTGCTGCTGCCCAATGACCGCTATCCCCTTGACAGGGAGGTGTTCAGGCTATACTACACTTCTGAAAGCGAGGACCAGCAGACGATAGACATCTATTTCGAGGACAATAGCGAACCGGCACAGCTTTGCCAATTGACTTTTGACTTCAACAACGAGACGGAGGACGAGGATTCCGTCGTGACTGCGGATAGTAAGGAATTGCCGGTCACAATTGTCGGACACTAAGCCGGTCCTGCCTATGATGAAGTTAAAAGCAATATGGTTTGCGGTACTTTCCGCCACGGTCTTTTTTTCAGGTATGCCTTCAAGGGCGGAGAATCCGGTAAAGGCAAGTCCGGACAAGTTCAGTCTTGCGGTCGAGTGTGTCAAGCGATTCGAGGGTTGGCATGGAGAGAAAAAGCATTGGCCTTATGTCGGGTGGGGTCACAAAGTTCTTCCCGGGGAGAGGTTTACCAACGGTATTACAAAAGCACAGGGCGATTCCATTCTGAGAGCAGACCTCCGTAAGTTGTGCCGCATGTTCAGTTATCTGGGGCGTGATTCTTTATTGGCAGCAGTCCTTTCATATAATGTGGGACCCTACAGATTAAAAGGATATGGAAAAAGACCGAAAAGCCGTCTGTTAAAGAAGCTGGAGTCGGGAGACCGCAATATTTACAAGGAATATGTCTCTTTCAGGTGCTATAAAGGAAAAGTGGTTCCGAGCATCGAACGGAGAAGGAAGGTGGAATTCATGCTGCTTTTTGAAGAGTAATTGAAAAAGGGAGAATCTTTCAGTTGTTATCACTGTCAGGTTCTCCCTTATTTCTTTGGTTTGAGAAGCTTGCATGTCAGTTTACCTGAACGGCATCCTGTACTTCCAGCTCTTCCGGCAGACGGGAAAGCAGGAGTTCCGCCATGGCTCCGTTCTGTGGAATAAGGGCCGGGAAGTCTGTCTTTCCAGGCTTATATATCTCTGTGGCTATATTGTATAATTCCCAAGCGGTAATCTGTCCTTTGCTCATGGCCAGTTTAAGCACCTCTTCCGTGAAGATGGAAATCTGTCCCTGGTTCAGTGGATAGGTTTCCACGGAGGATGAAGGTCCCTGTCCGAACTGTCGTGGGAGACACGCAACGCGGTCAGCAGACCTATGTACATATAGATTTCCTCCATAGATATAATCCGGCGTTTCAACCGTTGTATGCGTTCGATGTCCTCGTTCATGTTCACCTCGAAATTGGCCAGCCAACCATCCACGGTTTCGAACACCTCTTCCGTCGAGACTTTCTTCTTGCCGTAATTGCAGACGCTTCGCTCGGGTGAAAGGATACACTGGTTATGACAGATTAGCACGCAGGGGCCTATGGCTGCCTGTATGCCGTCCTGGTGGTAGGCGACGACCAGTGTGGTTGTCAGCTCGTCCGTCTCCCAATCCCTGATCCGGATAGTAGCGAAAATACGGCGCAGGATATGGGCTTCCACGGCTTTTCGCCATGTGTCTGTTCCACCTGCGGGAGGATGCTCACTCCTGGCTGTGTCTTGTTTCTGTTCTGGGCAGCGAAGATTTCTTCCACCTCATAATCGAGATTGTATTTCTCGCAGATGTCCATCATGCACCGGATGACCTGGTAATGGTAGATGCCCTGCACCGGATTGTTGTAGATGTCATTCTCTTTATAGGTGCGTTGAAGTGTCTCGAAGTTCATCACTTCAATTCCGTTTTTCTGGAAGTCAAACTGCTGTTGTCTTTCCATTACTGTCAATGTCGTTTCCATATTGAATTGAATTTTATAAAGTTAATATTGTCGTTTGCCTCTCATCAGGTGTGTATCTGCCATCCATGGAACGGCTGTAGTGTCACGGCGAAAGAACGGTCCGGTATTCCGTGATAGAGCAGACCGCCCACGATGCCTGTCCTTCCGTCGGGATAGTGTTGGGTGAAGCCGAACGAGTATGGGGCATGGTCATAGTAGAGTGAGATTTCGCTGGGACAGTCAGGATTTTCCTCCCAGCTCTTCAACCGTTCCAGGCATTTCCGGAGTGAGGTGTCACCGATGGATTCGGCATAACGCTTAACATTCTCGAAATGTTCTTCATTCAGGATTTTCATGATTCATTGTATTTTATCTGTTAAACACGTCCGGCTCCGGGAGCCGGTATTTTTATTTCTCGCCTGCCTGACTGTCCCGTGGCAGTACCCGCAAGGTTTGGCGAAAGAAAATACCGCAGCCGTCAGGCGAGGATGATTTTCTTTCAGCCAACCCCGCAAGGGGCCTGACCTTGACAGGGTACACCGGACACGGGACTACCTTTGCAGGGTGGGAAATAAAATACACGGTAGTGTGCTTTGCATGGTCTGTGGCGATTCTCTTCCTGATTTGTTCGCCATTGCCGGACAAAAGATGTATTTTTGCAATTCTAATTTCAGTTTTATGGAAAACTATATAAAGAAAGCGGCGGATGCTTTCCTTGTGGAGCGTCCGTACGGTATGCGTGTGGATTACAGGAAGAAAGGATTCGTGCTGTTTAACCGTAACCTCAATGTGTTGGGAAATGCGGAACAGACCCGTCTGGAAGAACTGCCTCTGGAGCGGTTCAATGTGGAGGAGATTCCGTTGGAGGGTGAAGTCGTGGAGGAACACGCAGGATTTACCGATGTATTCTTCTATACCGATCTGACCAATCCCTATGCCGGATATGTACTGAATTTGCAAAAGCTTAAAGCCTATAACCGGTTTATGTTTCCGCTGGCAATGGCGCTGAACCGTGAGTTGTGAGGCCGGAAGATGGCAGCGGTAACAGTTGCATGAAGCAGGCCGTTACCGCCAGCATTTATTGTTTGCCCTCTTTTTCTGTTATGAACGCAAGATAGGCGGACACGGCCTTATGGCATCCGGTAAAGTCCGGAGTCCGGTGACCTTTGATTTTCCGGTAACTGATGGTTCCTTCCTTATTTATGCCCATAACATGCCTGTTGAATGTCCCTTTGGTTCTGATATGGATGTCAAAACCGTCCCTTCCGGTGATTTCAAGGAACATTCCTCCCGTGATCCGTTCCCCGTCCAGGAATTTCTGTTTCTGTTCATCGAGCAGCCGCTGATGTTGCTCTTCCCGCGCTCTGCGCTCTTCCGCCTCTTTCTCCTCCTGTTCCCTGCGTTTCTGTTCCTGCCTCCTTTTGTATGCCTCACGGGCTTGCACCAAGGGGGTGGTGTCAAGTCCGAGAGCCTCGAACACGCGGACGGAGATCAACCTGACGAAGGTTCCTCTTTCCGCATCCTGAAGCGTATCCGCGATCCAGTTCCTGCAATAGGTGGCGGCTTCCTCTCTGCAACCTTCTCCCTTGAGAAACCGGCGTGAATACTGCCCGCTGGAAAAATAAACGTTTTCAATCCGGCAGACCACATGGAAACAGTCATCGTCTTCATTCCCGTCTTCGTTCTTTCTCGACAGGGAGAGATATACATTCTCCGCATACGGCTCCAGTTCCATATAAGGAGCCACGACGGTATTCCCGTCAGACTTGTACTTGAACACTTTTTGCTTTCATATTATCGTTCAGTTTGTCGGTTGTTGAATATTTCATCTCTATAATCTCTTTCCCCGCTTCTTTCACCCTTCAGGAAGGCAAGGAAGCGCCTCAAAGAGCCGGGCACAGTCAGTGCCCAGTTGGGGAAAAGCTTTCACCGTCTTTTTGGTTGCGCATACCGCAAAACGCCCCAGTCCGAAACTGTCCTGTTGCGGTATGATGTGGTAAGACAAGTCCTCGCTTGCGTTGATGTGCAACCCACGACGGAAAACATAGAAAGTTTTTCGGGATTCTTCTGTCGGTATCGATTTCCATACGCTTGTAACCGTGGTGTTCCAATAACCGGACCAGTTCCCTGTTTGTCGGAATTGTATGTCCGATCCAGTCCGGCCAGCTTATATTTTCTATTATGTGTCCGTAATTGTCATATAATATGTTGAACTGTTCCTGGTATTCATCGTAAAATTCCCCGTTCCCGTTGCACATTTCCTCCAACGCGATGCCGTTTTTACGGACAAGGGGCAAGGTCGCCCAGTCCACACGCGATTTCATTGAGCAGCGTTGCGTTCCTCATCCCTGTCTTTTGCCGTTCCGTAAATTCTAAGCAAGGGAATACCGGTGTAGCGCCGAACGGGATGGCATATCCAGTTTTTCCCATATCCCATCGTCTCCTATAGCCTGTCTGGTGTTTTTCCGGAAGTCCGTACCACCACTTGTCCAAATTGTTTGTATCCATAATTCCTGAATCAGATTGTTTTCAAATTCTGTTTTGAGTACCATGCCTGATACGCGGCGGCATACTCCCTGACGTTCCCGTTCCAGGGAATCTCTCATCTCAGGGTGTACCCGAGCAGGCGGATGTATCCTCCGTTATAGCCGGTGAGTTCGCACCTTATTCCGGCTTCCTCCAGTTTGTCGATGCGTTTTTGGGCCATTTTTGCGCTTGAATATTCCTTCGGCCAAAAATAGAGTTCGCCCCGTGAGCCGAAACAGTCTTCCCCCAGAATTATTTCCCCGGCATACTTCCGGCTTTCGATGAAGCCGAAACGCGTTTGCCCAATGCCCCGGCGCATTGCCTTGTGTGCCGGACCTTCCGGATGCTTGAATACCTCCGGCTTGTCTTTGCTGCCGAGTCTGGGCGGTTCCACCTTGTACGGCTGTTTGTAACTTCCGATTCCGAGCGTCAGGTAAAAGTTGGTATGGAAATAGTCCGTCATGGGGTCGCTGTCATCGAAATTGTACGACATGATGAAATCGCAGATATTCATCATTACTTCTTTGCCCTGTCCGTCAAGGATTTGTCTGAATGGATATGATGGTGGTTGACATCGCCTTGAACTTTTCCAGACTCTTTGGTGAACGCCTCGAAATCCGCTTTCATCAACCGGATATGGATGGAGTGGCAATTCTCCCGTCTGACGGAGAACTTGTATCCCGGATAGGTCTCCTTGAGCCATGCCCGTACCAGTTCCACGATTTCCGGCGCGTGCTGTCCCTTGTAATTGCGGCCTTTCCAGCGGTATTCGTTATACACGTACTCGGTGTATTCCTTTGCCGTGGCTCCCGGATAGTCATGTTCATATCCGGTTGAAGCCGCTGAAACATCCGGTTTGTCTTTCCATATCCCGTACAGTTTTTCAAACTCGGTGTTCACCCGTTGCATGATTGCAGTGTCACCACCCTTGTCCGGATGGTGCTGCAATGCCAGGCGGCGGTATTCCTTCTTCAGGTCCGCCAAGCTGTGTATGTTATGAAAATAAGCCATAGCCATAGGTATTTATGCCCCTGCGAGGCGGTTGATAAAATATTCCTGGTTGTCAAGGTCAAGTCCGAGGTTGCTGCACGCCATTTCGATGTCGTCTCCCCTCAGGTCATCCGCTTCCTGCAATTCACGCAGGTATCTGATTTCGGAATCCAGGTATTCCTGCGCTTCCATATGGCTGCAACTGCATGAGTTGCTAATCTGTTCAATGATGTTAATCTGCATATTATTCGTTGTTTGAGGTATGTTTATTATAGATTTCCCGTTTATATTCGTAGTCCCGGCTGTTCCACCACCGGCCTGCCGCATCGACAAATGTCTGCGGACTTTCGGCGGCGGACAGTCACAGACTTTCAACCCTGTGATTTGTTCCTTTGTTTCAAAACCGCACGACTCCCACCAGGACTGCATCTTTTGTGTGAATTCCGCTTTGGTACAGAAAAAGGTCTGGTCAACGCATTCTTCACACCATTTGCCGTCACACCAGTGCCCGTCATTGTCATCATACACATAGCTGATACGTTCATCCGTGTTGGCGTTTATCCATACTTGAATTTCCAACTGCCGTGAACCGCATTCTTTGCATACAAGGATGTCGGAATCGTCCGGTTCTTTTCGGAAAGCCCTGCCGTCATAAAGCGTAACGGCACGTTCAACAAGTAACTTCTGATAGTTCTCCGACAATCCGGCAAAGAACCGTTCCGCGGCACCGAAAATGGCATTGTCTGCCGACACGGACCATTTATCCCAAAAGTGCCGGTACATATCTCCAAATACTACCTTGCATTCTTCCTTGCTCCAGGCGTTCCACATGTAGTAGAAGAAACTGGAGACTGCATTTTCCGCCTGATATTTCATGGTTCTTCCGTTTTGGGTTCAACATCTTTTGTCTCTTCCAATTGCCGCCATGCAGCATCGTACATTTCATGGAGCCAGTCTATATTCCTTGCGCCGAGTTCAAACGGGCCGTAGCATTCCACCTCATCACCGCTTTCTTTCTCTTCGGCAATGACGGTCAGGCTGCCCTCCATTATCCGGACACCCGTTACCCGGCATTCATACGGGTCTCCGTTTTTCCCGAACCAGATTATCCATACCGGGTCATCTTCCCGGTTCGTAAAGGCAAGTTCCGCCAGTGAGTGCGCCTGAAGCAACTGCCGTATCGCTTCAATGATGCCATTACGTAGTTCCTCAATCCGGTCGCTGAAATTCATCGCGATGTATTTTGCCCGGGCTTTCCTGCCCGTTTCCTTGATCGAGAGTATCTGCGATTCGGGATGGATGCCGAAGTTCCAGTCCGTTACCTCGTCATCATCGCGTGTCGTGTGGATATTGCCGCCCAGTACCAGACCGCAGTCTTCCTCTACCATTCTTTTTTGCTTCTTCGCGGTTCCCTGCCGCTACCATGTAAGTGCCCTCGAAGGCGTATCTTACCCTTACTTCATATTTTGCCATACTCCTATAATTGGGTTGTTGATTGTTGATGTTACATGATTGATTGTTGTCCTGATTCCTCGAAGTATGCCGGTGATATCCGGTACAGTTCGGGAAGGTTCAGTTTTACCATCGGGTATTCCACCCATCCGCTCCTGCGCCTGTAACCCGTATCTTCGGCAAGATTGTATCTTATGAGAAAGTCCATCGCTTCCGGATTGTTGTTGATGTCAACAAATGCCTTGTCGGGAATCCCGAAGGCCGGAAAGTCCTCCAGATTGACGGTCAGTACCGTATAAAAGCTTCCCCGGTCTTCGGTACTTCCAGGCTCAAGGCAAGCCAGCCATTCGGATAAAACCCAGGGACAAGTTTCAATTTTCTTTTATGGTATGGATATGTCTTGCCATGCCGGTTCTGACCGGAATCCATGATTTCGAAATCTTCTTCGCCTTCAGTAAATGACCGCATCGGGCAGGATACATCATAATAGCAGCCGTCTTCGTGACAGCACAGGTATTCCTTTCCTTCGGAGAGGATGATGACATATTTCTTTTCCATGACTTTATGATTTTAATGGTGGATACTTGATTTTATGAGGCGACAAGGCTTATCCTCTCACCGAAAAAGGAGTCATCCACCCCGTACACATGCCGGATGGAGCAGTCATACTTGGAACGTTCGTCATCCAGCCGGAAACGGAAACCGTGATAGTCTTTCACTTCCAATTTCAGCTTTACGTCCCGTTTCAGTTCCATTTCAAGCAGGCTTCCACCGCCATACGTCGAACTGAAAAGTCCGCAACAGTTGCCTTTGGGGATAATGACCTCTTTCAATGAAAAGTCGGCTTCATACAGTTCTTTCAGGTTCACCCTGCCTATATAGGTCAGCAGGTTTGCCCCGCAGCAGGAATTGATAAAGGCTCCTCATAGAACTGTTCGTATGAGACCTGCTCCCTGCCGTTCCGGTTTTTACGGTTCGGGAAACGCCCGTAGGCCTTGTAGCCGTGCTTTGTCAGGATTTTCTTTACTCTCGCCGGATTGAGGTTCAGGCTGTCCACCATGTCCCCGAAATAGGACTCCTCGTACCTGTAACCGCCCTGCGATTCAAACCAGTGGGAGTTGATGCAGTCATAGTTGGAAAGCATCTCCACCCGGATGGGGATGTCATCCGTATGCATTATCAGCTCCTTTATCACATCCGAATCATTTCGGCTGTAAATCTCGTCACGGATTTCATCTTCGTGCTCATCGAAGAAGTCATCCACATCCTCTTCGTCAAAGTCATTAAAGACGGTACATTCCTCTTTCAGTTTCGCGATGATTCCACGGACAGCCTCCCATTCGGCATCGCTGTACCACTCGTCTGCCTTTTCCCACAAATGCTCACGGCTCTTGCTGTCAAGGCATTTTTGAATCAGTCCGCAATGATTGTCAAGGTTGTCATTGTAGTCCGTCCATATTAGTGTATAGGCCGGTTCCATCAGGGATTTGATGAAATCCAATGTCAATGTTTTCTGTTCATCCATTTCTGTTACCTGTGTACGGCAGGATTCCTTTTCCCGTACATACCGTTATAAATGACGGAAGCGGCCTTCAAGCCGCCTCCGTGTTGTTTCCTAACCATACAGTTCCTTCACGATCTTGTCATATATTTCCTTTGCCATTTCCGTATTCCGGTTGAAGTGGAAATAAGCCGTGTATCTGTATCCTGTTCTTGGCACTCCTCCGCACTGCTGTATCGCCCTGTCTATCTCCCAGTCGATATCACCTATGCCGAGGGATATGCTTGTGCCATGCAGCATACATCGGGCAAGTTTCAGCGCGGAATCCTTCCTGTCGTCCTTGCGGAGCCTGTCGAAAGCCATCAGCGCGATTTCCCTGTTGCTTATCGTTATGGTGTCCATATCCTGTTCAGTTTAGTGTCAGACTGTCTTTATTCCGTTCCCTGTTGCGGCTTGCCAGTATCCCGAAATGGATGCTGAATATGCGCCGGCTGAAGCAGACAGGGGAATTGTATTCCATACGTTGCCACAGCGTGAAGTGGTTGCCGGAGAACGACCACCTGAAATATCCTGACAGCGAGCCGAATTGCGGATTGGTATTCCTGTTTATCAGGAACCTGTTCACATCCACGATGTGCCTTGCCGTCAGGAGAATGTTCAGGATCTCCACGAACGCCATTTGCGAGTAGGGGTCAACTGGCATTACCGATCCTTTGAAGTTGATTTCCATCTTGTATATGTTTTAATCGTAATTGTCATCGAATACCTCGAAGTGGGGAATGCCCGTGTCGAAGTAATTGCTTGATATGCCCGGGTAGTACGGCAGGCTGTCATCCCCGCTGTCCGGGCATGGCTCATCGTCGATATAGGCCGCATTCCCGAAAAGTTCGATATAATGCGCCACCAGCAGGTGCGTGCATCTTCCGTGCTTATGTCATGCCCGTAGCGGTCACACCAGTCGAAGAAACAATCCTTGTCGGGTTCTTCCAGCTGTTCCATCGCTTCCCGTATCTCAAAAAAGTTGGGGCACAGCCATTCCATGTTGATGAGTGAGTCCGGAATGTCCTCCCATTTCATGTACCTGTATTCCGGTGTCTCCTCTTCGGCGAACAGTTCGGAACAGGTGCACAGGAATTCCCCCATGTCGCCGAAGTCAGACATCTGCAACCAGTTGTCCTTCTCCTGCCTTGTGTCTATGAGATGCTGCGTGGTCACTGCCACTTCCGCTTGATTCAAGTCCATAATTCTTCATTTATCAGTTAATGATTGGAACCGGGGATTTCATTCCACAGGCTCCAAAAGGTCCGCACCCCGGCAGCGCAGGGTTTTTCGGGGAAATACCGGAGCCCCCGGCGAGGATGATTTCCCCGAAAACCGCCTGCGGCCTGACCTTGCCCTGCCGGTAAGGGGGTGGGCTACCTTTGCCTGTGGAATGGAATCTGCGGTTTCCCATTAGTTTTCCCTTTTTTCAATTCATTATGCGCTGGCTTCCCCAGCTGATATGTATTTTCCCTTCGCTGTCACGCTCCCTGACCAGCAGGCTCTCGATGACGGACATGGTGACGTCGAACTCCTCGAAGATTTCCGACTGTTCCTTGACTTCGCCCGTCTTGATGAACTCGTTCAGCCGCTCTTTGGTAAGCACCAGCGCCATCAGGTTCTGCTCCACGGAGTCCTTATAGGTGACATAATGCACGTCCTTCTGCTCTTTGGAGTCGAGACGGATGAAACGGAAGTAGAACTGTTCCATCTTCGGGATGTTCCATTGCAGGGATTCAAGTATCACGTCGTTGCAGGTGGGTATGTTCACCGAACTGCTCAGGCTCTGCTGCGTGCAGACCAGTATGCCGTTGACGGTGGAATCGAACTCCGTCACAACGCTTTGTCGTTTCTTGAACGCCACGTCTCCCTTGACCACGAATACAGGACGCTCCGGAAAACATTCGCGGAGACGGCTCTCGTAAAGGTCGAATGCGGCTATGGACGTGCAGCCGACAGCCACTTTGCCGGGTATCTTCCGTACCAGCCTTTCGATGTACCTTGTCTTGTTCGGAATCCCGTCTCCGGAATAGCCCTCTATCAGGTGTGGGACGGAACAGGCCTTGATGAGCAGCTTGATCTGGCGCATAAGCCGGAGTCCGGCATCCTTCTTCATCCCCCGTGCTGTTGTAATACAGCTCGCAGATGCGGCAGAACTCCTCGATGATGACACGGTAAACCTCACGCTCGCCGTCGGACGGGCTGACGGTATGTGTCCGTATCCTGTATTTCTCGCCCGCGAAATCCCTGAACTTGCGGGTGATGACGGTCTTGCCGATAAGCTCTGCCAGTTCCTCCTTGTTATAGACATCCTGGTTCTGTTTCTCAATGCCGAAGACGGTGGATTTTCCCGGACAATGGCAGGCACGGAAAAGCACATGCCCCCTGAAAGCCGAGAACGGTTCGCCGTAATGGGGATTTGTGTCTTCCTCTATCTCCTTGTCCCTGTTCTCGTGGTACACCCGACCACTCCAACAAATCATATTGACGGAGTTGTTATAGAGCACAGCTCAAACTGGCTGTACAGTTCCGCGATATTGTTGCGGGTGGTCGTGCCGGTGTCGAGTATCTTGTACCTGAGACGGCGGAAGAGGCAGAGGATATGCCTTGTCCGCTGTGACGACGGGTTGGTTATCTCGTCCGACTCGTCGAAAACAAGGCACAGTTTTCTTGAACTGCGTTTGACGAACCTTGCCAGCCCCCGTTTCAGCTTGCCGAGCATGGAGGTGGATAGGACGATGAACACGCCTTCCGGCACAGTTTCCAGGTCGGCATTGTTCCTTGCCACCCGGAACTGTTCCCTGTTTATCGAGAGGAAGGGTATCCATGTCATATTGGTGGCGATGGCAGGAGCCAGTATGACGACATTCCGTACCTTGCGGTATTTGAGCAGGTACTTAGCGCGGTGGTACACGGCGGCAGTCTTGCCCGAGCCTTGCTGCCAGTTCAGCAGCGCATAGCGTTTCTGCAGGACAAGGTTAAGGTCGTGTTTCTGGAGCGTGGTGAACTCACATACGTCACCGTCCTTGTTGATGAAGGTCGTGCGGTCAAGGTATTCTTTCAGCCTGTCATCTTCTTCCATTTCCGGGAACAGCCGGTTCTGCATTTCGTACTCTCTCCGCTTGCGTCGGATCAGTTTCTCCGCCGCACGGATTTGACGCATGTTCTTTTCTGTCGGCACTTCCGGCATGGGCAGTTCGGCACGCTCCAGCACGAGGTCGTTGATACTTGCCGCCTTGTGCGGAACTTTGTCCAACAGACGCGGCGCATATTGTTTCAGTTTGAATCCGTATGAGGTCTTCACCAACGCCACTTCCTTGCGAGGTACGGTATTTTGCGAGGTGATGTACCTGCGGATGACGGCAAGCACTTTCTTCGGGGTCAGCTTGTTCTTCTCCCATTGCTCCACCTGTTCCCGCGTGGCGTTCCCGGGCGGTTTCTGGTTGCGGAATTTCGTGACCAAAGCCTCCGTCTTGCCGATATACCTGTTCAACTTGGCGTGTACCTTCAACTCGTACATGTACTTGGCAAGTTTGTACTCGAACAGCTCAAGCTCTTCCTTGTCGATCCGGTTGGTTTCGCGCATCAGGTCGAAACGCAACCGGTGTTTCATCGCCCTGGCCTCGCCGATGCGTTTTTTCAATTCTTCCACCGTTATGAATTCTTCCGCGCTGTAAGCCCGCATCCCGATGTGGACCGATTTACGGAGAAATACCATAATCTTCGTATTGAAATCATGGACTCCGGTTGCGGCAAAGGCTGACGGGGCCAGCTTCGTCTGACCGACAAATGAGAATCTGCCGTTTATACCGGTTATCCGTGTCTTCTCCCAGAACCCGCTCTGCATGAAAGAGCATGGCACGATGACCATCAGGATTCCTGCCGGATTAAGCACATCATAAGCCTTGTCCATATAGTATTCCTGCGACAGTTTGTAGTCGAACTTCAGGTTGAAAGGAGGATTGCCGATGACAATATCGAAGCGTTGTTCCGGATAGTATTGCCGGAGGTCGCATTTCTCGATATGCGCGTCAGGATAGAGGTATCGTGCCACGGACACGGCCTTGCCGTCTATGTCGAAGCCGTAGGCGTTATGCAGGTTGGGCAGATGGTTGAAGAAATTGCCCATGCCGCAGCACATGTCAAGTATCATTTCCGAGGAGGTGGGAGAAAGCATATCCGCCATGTCCCGGCATACTTCATGCGGGGTGAAGAACTGTCCCATCTCGGATTCCTTCTTCGCTTCGGCATACTCGTGGTAATTGGCAAAGTCGGACTGCTTGAGGTTGTGCAGCCCTCCGATACCGGTATAGCAGTTGTAGATGCTCTCCGCCGGAATGAGGTCCTTGCCGGAGTCTATGGCGAAAAGTATCTTCTCGTTGACTTCGGCACGCATACCTTGCGGTATCTGTTGGGGGATGATGGCATACATGACTTTATCTGTTTATCGTTAAAAATGAAAACACCCCGCAAGGATTGCCTTACGGGGTGCTGTGTAAATCTTATCATGGTCAGTTTTCTCTTAGAGTGATTTCATCCAGCCGGAGACGTTTGAAGCAGTTCCCAGCTGCCGCGCTGTCCTTGAACCGGACATCGATGCGTCCGTTCTTGTAGAACCGGATCTGCTCGGCATTGGTGGTCGTGAGGTCGTACCAGTCAGTGACGGAAACATCGTTGTCATCGAAACGGATGATCATCTTTGAATTCCCGTTCAGTATGTCGTCCGCACCGTAGGCGATGCCGGCGCACAGGGTTTCCAAATCCCCGCCATAGTTGTAACTGATTTTTGCACCTGTTGTTGTATTGTATGTAATAATCGTCGAAACGGATGATTTCGGGAAATACAATCCTGTCCTTCTTCAGCTCCGTCTTGACTTTACTCCAGCAGGAAGGTTTGACGACTCTGGCAACCCTGGCAAGAAGTTCCTCCACGGCCATTTCCCGGAAACTCTTGCCACCCAAGTGTTCGATGACTACATCTACATATGTGTCATAAACAGGACGGAAGCCCATCGGAAGTTTTTTTCGTCTATTTTATACTCAGGGACCGACACGTTGTAAGTCCTGTTGAAATAAAAATGATGCGGTTCGCAAAATTCGCGTTGGCGTTTCGGTTCTTATCCACCAGATCGTTAATCAGATCAAACGGTTTGAACTCGTTGTGTGAATAGTCTTCCCTGTCGTTATGGTAAGTGTAGAAATCACGCATGGAAACCTTGCCGTTTTCTTCGTAATGGAACTTACGTTCGGCTTGGTATTGTTCGGCTTCTTCCTTGAAAGACGGCGTACCAGCGGTCAATCTGGTCGAGTGTCTTGTAAAGCAGGTTTTGCTGCGTCTGGCAATAGACACGGTCCTGTTCCGTAATCTTGTCCTCGTTTCTCACTTGTACGCTCAGGATACCGGAAAGCAGGTCGGGAGCGTTGCCGGCCTTGGGCACTGTCGTTTGCATATCTGTTGGATTTTAAGTGTTAGAAATTATCTGGTTTGATTCGGTAGAAGTACGTGATGTGCTTTTCCATGTCCTTGACTATCTTGACCTGCTCGGGATGGAAGTTGAGCCTCCGTTCTTCGATCGGGGCATTAAACGTTTCCCATTCGGCGGAAGGTAAGAACACATATTCCCGACGGAAACACCATAACACGATTTGATTTTCCCAATTTCCCTTGAACACCGTTCCTTCGTAGTCCTTCAGGAACTGCCGGAACTCGGCTTCGTCCCGAAAAGCGATGTCAAAGCCTTGATAGAGATTGCCGTTTTCCGATTCCTCCCTTTTGTGTAGGTAGAACTTCCGGTAGGTCTCGGTCGTGAAATCTCCATACCTGGGGATTGGGTTCGGCATAAAACCATAAAGGCACTTTGGCAATGAACGTCACTGAACCGTTGGCGCAAGCACCGCAATGCCCCCAGTCCTTGAACACTCCTTCCGTCCATTTCAGGAATTTCAGTTCCTCCGGATTCACGGAATGGAATGCGCCTCCGCTGACACTCAGACGGATGCTCCCGCCTTCTTCCCACACGAAAGGCACATACGGCTGTTCGCATACGGAAAGATATCCTTCCTTTGCACTCCTGCTGTCAATAAGGGCGTTTCCGTAATAATCCCCGTGTTCGGTTACATATACCAGCCTGTCGCCGATTTGAGGTGTAATTCGGAGCGTGTCCGCTCAATGAGCTCAACATAATTGTTGGCCATATCCACATCTTTCTGTGTCAGCCAATGCTGGTGGTCGTATGAAACATTCCGCTCTTTGAGTGTCTCGATACCGTACTTTTCCTTTGTTGCCTGTTGTAGCATGACAATTATATTTTTTTGTTAGTCCGGCTTTTCGGGGCCGGAGTTCCCGTAACTACAGGCCATAAAAGGTCGTGTCCCGTACATGCAAGGTTGGCGGGAAAAATACCGCAAGCCCTCCGGGCGAGGATGATTTTTCCACGACACCCGGAGGGCTTGACCTTGCTTGTACGAACAGGACACGGGTTACCTTTGCCTGTGAGTTAGGGGAACTCGGCTTCGGTATGACTGTCATGTCCGATACAGGTTATTTCATTGGTTCATCATGAATTTGTACCCGGAAAACTCCGGTATTCTCAGAAAAAATGCTATCTTTGCATCGAAACAAAGAGTTATTTGAAAGCATGAGGAATATAGTGATTCTGAACAGTCCGGCATTTTCTTATCCGTTGCCCGTTCTCATGCGAGTTGAATGTAATTCGTTGATAGTCAAATAAAATACTTCATACTATCACAAATATACAAAAAAAATCTCCTGACTTATTTATTCGTTGATGTATTTTGCTCCAACCGTTGATGTTCTTCTATCAACTTCATATTTTCTTTTGCTTTAGACAAAAACTCTCTCACCAGCTTATTACTCTTAAAAGAATAGGGAGCATCCTTTATGATATCGTCTATTTGCGGAGTCATTATAGGATATGGCAAAGAACTACAAAGCATTATAAATACGCTAGGTCCCAACACATTCTCATAATTATCTGAAATGAACGTCTTCACATACTGGTTCATTGCCGTCATCAGCGAATCACCTTCCACCATCAGCTGTGCATGAATTTCTTCCAAATCATTCCCTTCCATTACCATACGAGTTTCCTTTTGTTCCAGCTCCCCAATACTTTCTTCCAATGCATTTCTTTTTTGTCAATGAAGTCATACAGTGCTGCATTCAAGGAAGTTCCTGCTGCTTTTAAATCCGTATTGCTAATGGTAACTTTAATCTTACCGCTTTCCAATACAATCGGCATGATACTCTCATCATCCATATAAAGCGTCACCATTTGTACGGAGTCTACTTTTCCTTTCATAGAGAACAGTCCATGCACTACCTCAGCAGAGTCCAGTTCACCCATTCCCCGTCACGCATGGTCTTTAGATACAGCATTTTTCCATCCAGACTGTTTACTGAAGATGTTCCTTCTATCCTATACTTACTAGTACACGAAGCCAGAAACGGAAGCAGAAGTAAAAAAGGCAAAATTTTATTCACGTTCGTCCATTCATTAAATTCCGAGTACAAAGGTACAACTGATTCGGACTTCAAAGAAACATTTTATCAATATTTAAAACTTGTAAGAGTCTTTTCTTTAATAATCCTTATAAACATAGGTATAAGGCGCTTTTTTTCATTTAGTTTATCTAATTTTGCAGCTATGAAAACATCAACTTATGCTCCTTTTGCCAAACCGCTTTACGTTATGGTAAAGCCAGTAGGTGCCGTATGTAACCTTGCATGCGAATACTGCTACTATCTGGAAAAGGCGAATCTATACAAAGAAAATCCAAAACATGTAATGAGCGATGAACTTTTTGGAAAAATTCATCGACGAGTACATCAACTCTCAGACCATGCCACAGGTACTTTTCACCTGGCACGGAGGAGAAAACACTTATGCGCCCGCTCTCCTTCTACAAAAAGGCTATGGAACTGCAAAAGAAACACGCCCGCGGACGAACGATCGATAACTGCATCCAAACCAACGGAACCATGCTGACCGATGAATGGTGCGAGTTCTTCCGAGAAAATAACTGGCTGGTAGGCGTTTCGATTGATGGACCTCAAGAATTTCACGATGAATATCGTAAAAATAAAATGGGAAGCCCTCCTTCGTCAAAGTGATGCAAGGGATTAATCTTCTGAAAAAACATGGTGTAGAATGGAATGCAATGGCGGTTATTAATGACTTCAATGCTGACTATCCACTGGATTTTTATCATTTCTTCAAGGAGATAGACTGCAAATATATCCAATTTGCACCTATCGTTGAACGTATCCTTGAACATCAGGACGGCCGCCACCTCGCTTCTCTTGCAGAAAACCCAAAAGGTGAACTGGCAGATTTCTCTATCACCCCCCGAACAATGGGGTAAATTTCTCTGTACCCTTTTTCGATGAATGGGTGAAAGAAGATGTGAGGCAAATACTACATACAGATATTCGACTCCACCTTAGCAAACTGGGTAGGTGAACAACCTGGCATTTGTACAATGGCGAAGACCTGCGGACACGCTGGTGTTATGGAATTCAACGGGGATGTTTATTCTTGCGACCACTTTGTATTCCCCTGAATATAAACTGGGAAACATATACAGCCAGACACTTGTAGAAATGATGCATAGCGAACGTCAACACAAGTTCGGAAACATGAAATATCAATCTCTACCCACCCAATGTAAAGAATGTGATTTCCTTTTTGCCTGCAACGGAGAATGTCCCAAGAACCGTTTCAGCCAGACAGCCGACGGCGAACCCGGGTTGAATTACTTATGTAAAGGATACTATCAGTTCTTCCAACATGTAGCTCCCTACATGGACTACATGAAAAACGAACTGATGAACCAACGTCCGCCCGCCAATATTATGGAAGCATTGAAAAACGGAGAATTGGAAATTGAAGACTAACAATCATATATTCAAATTTTATCATTAAAAAATGAACAGACTAAGACTTTATTTATTAGCGCTGACAGCGCTCATCGTGTGCTCCGCTAAAGCGGATGAAGGTATGTGGTTATTGCAATTAATGCAACAGCAACATTCCATAGATATGATGAAAAAACAAGGATTGAAACTGGAAGCTCAGGATTTATATAATCCCAACGGGGTCTCTTTAAAAGATGCAGTCGGTATCTTCGGAGGAGGATGTACGGGGGAAATTATCTCACCTGAAGGTTTAATTCTGACAAATCATCACCGTGGTTATGCTTCCATCCAGCAGCACAGTAGCGTAGAACATGACTACCTGACAGACGGTTTCTGGGCTACATCCAGAGACAAGGAGCTTCCGACTCCGGGATTGAAGTTCACATTTATCGAACGTATCGAAGATATCACGGATATTGTCAATGCAAAGATTGCCGCTAAAGAAATTACCGAATCTGAATCTTTCAGTAGTGCTTTTTCTTCAGAAACTGGCCAACGAGCTTTACAATAAAAGCGATCTGAAAGATAAAAAGGAATCGTTCCACAAGCACTTCCATTTTATGCCGGAAACAAATTCTATCTATTTTATAAGAAAATATATCCGGATGTACGTATGGTTGCCGCTCCCCCTCTATCGGTAAGTTCGGTGGCGAAACGGATAACTGGATGTGGCCCCGTCACACCGGTGATTTCTCCATGTTCCGTATTTATGCGGATGCTAACGGAGAACCGGCAGAATACAGCGCAAACAATACTCCTTTTTGAAAACAAAAAAACATTTGTCTATCTCGCTCAAAGGTTTGAAAGAAGGAGACTACGCAATGATTATGGGATTCCCCGGAAGTACAAGCCGTTATCTGACCGTATCGGAAGTAAAAAGAACGCATGGAATCGGAAAACGACCCGCGTATCCGTATCCGCGGTGCCCGTCTGGCTGTATTGAAGGAAGTGATGAATGCAAGTGATAAAATCCGCATCCAGTATGCAAACAAATACGCAGGTTCCAGCAACTACTGGAAAAATTCCATCGGAATGAACAAAGCAATCATCGACAACGATGTATTGGGTACGAAAGGCAAAGAAGCTAAATTTGCAGAATTTGCAAAGGAAAAGAATAATGCTGATTATGCAACGGTAGTGAAAAAAATAGATGATCTGGTAGCTAAGACAGCACCTCTCAACTATCAGTTCACCTGTCTGAGAGAAACGTTCTTCGGAGCAATCGAATTTGGAAGTGTCATGCTGGCTAAGACACGTGAAGCATTGATAGAGAAGAATGATTCTCTGATAAAAGTACGTATCGAAGCGCTGAAAGATACGTATGAAAGTATTCACAATAAGGACTATGACCATGAGGTAGACCGTAAAGTAGCTAAAGTTTTATTTCCCCTTTATGCAGAAATGATTCCGGCAGACCAGCGTCTGTCTATCTACAAAGTCATTGAGCAGAAATATAAAGGTAACTATGACAAGTTTGTCGATGATATGTATGACAACTCTATTTTCTCTAACCGTGAGAACTTTGAGAAGTTTGTCAAGAAACCGTCTGTAAAGGCTATCGATAATGATTTGGCTTTGCAATACTGTCAGTCTAAATATGACCAATTTGAGAAAAATTGTTTCTCAATTAGAAGATATGGATAAAGAGTTGACTTTTACTTCACAAGACCTATATCCGTGGTCTTGGCGAAATGAAACAGCCAGTTCCTTCTTATCCGGATGCCAACTTTACCATTCGTCTGACATACGGTAACGTGAAACCTTACGATCCGAAAGACGGAGTACACTACAACTACTATACGACAACTAAAGGTATTCTTGAAAAAGAAAATCCGGAAGACCGCGAATTTGTAGTACCCGCCAAACTGAAAGAGTTGATCGAGAAGAAAGATTATGGTCGCTATGCATTACCCAACGGTGATATGCCTGTCTGCTTCCTATCTACAAACGATATTACCGGAGGTAACTCCGGAAGCCCAGTATTGAATGAGAATGGGGAACTGATCGGTTGTGCCTTTGACGGCAACTGGGAATCATTGAGTGGCGATATCAACTTTGACAATAACCTGCAACGTTGTATCAACCTGGATATCCGTTATGTATTGTTCATCCTTGAAAAACTAGGAAACTGCGGACACCTGATTAATGAAATGACTATCGTAGAATAAATGAGAAAACAAATCATATTTGCTATTTTTTCTCTGGCAACTCTTATCATCCACGCCGACGAAGGTATGTGGATGCTACCTGATCTGAAAACTCAGAATGAGATTGCCATGCGAGAACTAGGTCTTGAGATTCCCATTGAAGAAGTATACAATGCGAACGGGCTTTCTCTGAAAGACGCTGTCGTACACTTCGGAGGAGGATGTACGGGAGAAGTAATCTCTTCCGAAGGGCTGGTGCTGACTAATCATCATTGCGGTTATGGAGCTATCCAGCAACACAGTAATGTAGAGCATGACTATCTGACAGAAGGTTTTTGGGCAATGAACCGCGACGCAGAACTTCCTACACCAGGACTCAAGGTTACTTTTATCGACCGTATTCTTGATGTAACCGACTACGTCAACGAACAACTAAAGAAAGACAAAGACCCGGAAGGAACTAATTATCTGTCTCCGACTTACCTCAACAAAGTAGCAGAACGTTTTGCAAAAGCAGAAAACATTGAAATAACTCCTACTACCAAGTTGGAACTCAAAGCCTTTTACGGAGGAAATAAATATTATATGTTTATAAAAACCGTATATAGCGATATTCGCATGGTAGGTGCTCCTCCCTCTTCTATTGGAAAATTTGGAGCGGATACTGACAACTGGATGTGGCCGCGTCACACCGGCGACTTTTCCCTTTTCCGTATCTATGCGGATAAGAACGGAAAACCGGCAGAGTATTCAAAAGACAATGTTCCTTTGCAGGTAAAGAAACACTTGACCATTAGCCTTGCCGGAGTACAGGAAGGTGATTTCACTTTTGTCATGGGATTTCCCGGACGTAACTGGCGGTACATGATTTCCGACGAAGTAGAAGAACGGATGCAGACAACTAACTTTATGCGTCAGCACGTACGTGGTGCCCGTCAGAAAGTTCTTATGGAACAAATGCTTAAAGATCCTGCTGTGCGTATTCATTACGCCAGCAAATATGCATCATCAGCCAACTATTGGAAGAATGCTATTGGCATGAACGAAGGGCTGGTGCGTCTTAAAGTATTGGATACCAAACGTGCGCAGCAAGAAGAACTATTGGCCCGCGGCCGTGAAAAAGGGAGATAACTCTTATCAGAAAGCCTTTTGACGAGATTCGCTCTATTGTAGCTCACCGACGTGACGCATTATATCACCAACGGGCTATCAACGAAGCACTTGTCACAGCGCTCGACTTTTATGCGCATCCCCTCTACAACAGCACTGGCCACCGCACTAAAATCAAAAGATAAAGAGAAAATAAAAGAAGCTGCCCAAAACTAATGAAACAGGAAGGTGAAAAATATTTTGCTTCTGTTCCTTTCCCGCGAAGTAGAACGAATGGTAGCTAAAGAAATGCTCAAAACTTATGCTAACTATATTCCGGCAGAACAAAGAATCAATATATTCGAAATCATTGACTCCCGCTTCAAAGGCAACATAGATGCATTTGTAGATGCGTGCTTTGATAACTCAATTTTCGGTAATCAAAAGAATTTTGAGAAGTTCATCAAAAAGCCTAGTTTATATAAAATCGGATATGACTGGATGATCCTATTCAAATATTCAATTACCGACGGCATTCTGAAAACTGCCATTGCCATGAAAAGAAGCCAATGAAATTATGATGCCGCTCATAAAGTATGGGTAAAAGGCATGATGAATATGAGACAAGAAAAGGGAATACCTATTTATCCGGACGCGAACTCAACCTTACGACTGACTTACGGACAAGTGCTTCCTTATGAACCTGCAGACGGTGTAGTGTATGATGCTCATACCACTCTCAAAGGAGTTATGGAAAAAGAGGATCCGGGTAACTGGGAATTTGTAGTACCGCAAAAAGTTGAAAGAGTTGTATAACTCTAAAGACTATGGACAGTACGGCAAAAACGGTGAGATGCCGGTCTGCTTTTATTGTAAACACCGACAACACAGGAGGTAACTCCGGTAGTCCGGTTTTCAACAGTAAAGGCCAGTTGATAGGAACTGCTTTTGACCGTAACTTTGAAGGACTGACAGGTGATATCGCTTTCCGACCTTCATCACAGCGCGCTGCCTGCGTTGATATTCGTTATACTCTGTTTATCATAGATAAATTTGCGGGAGCATCCCATATCATTGATGAACTGACTATCTGTGAACAATAGAAAAATCATTTATTGAAAACGGATAATGAAACCGGGTTCTGTTTCATTATCCGTTTTTCATTTCACATTATTCATTAGACAAAATCTTCCACCATATACATTTCATCAATTATCTCATTCATTGATTCTTCCAGGTTCCGAATAGCCTCATCAGGAGACTCTCCATAAGCATTACATTGCATATTTACAGTCAGCCAGACATAGTAGCCACCATCTGATGCACGTTCAAGCACATAATCCGTTCTGTTTAGTTTCATATTGGTAAATAATTAGTGAATGTTGGTATTGAAGTTATTTCTGATTGTGAAGTTGCCAGTTTTTCCAATTCAAGAATAATCCGACGCTCGCAACTGCGTGCCCAATAAATGAAATCACGATTTGGAATATATTTTTCCCGCAAAACGAAGCAAGGACTCCAGTTCAAACGAATCACCGATAATTCCTGCCCCTGCTATCATAGCATCATACGCATTACAATCCTGTTCAATATGTGCTGGAACCATTAGTACAGGTTTTCCAAGATACATTGCTTCACAAATAGACTCGAAACCTGCCGTACTGGCATAAGCCCTGCAGTTCGCCATTCCATTAAGAAACTTCACATCATCTATTTGATGGAAACTCAATGTTTCGTCCACCCGTACTACTTCCTCTGTCTCCGTCTTATCCCAGAAAAATTAAAGGAACTTCCGGATGCATTGTATGAAAACTCTCCACGCTATCGGCAAAACCGGAATTAACCATATATCCATGAATATAATTTCCTTCTTCCGGCTGGATTGCCGTTATTTCCCGGCGAATCAAAGGAGGTACCACAACAATCTGATGTTCATCATCCCGTTCCATTTCCCTGAAAGATAAAGCCAGCTTCTTCGAGGATCTTAGAGCGGTCATCCGGGTAAAGAAACGCAGCATCCATAACTGACACGAACTCTTATCCGGAAACTCGAAATCACGATGTAGAAACAAATACTGATGCCCAACACAAATATACGGAACGGAGGGACGGAAGAGTGCGCATAGGTAAGTCCGGTTAAAAGCTCGTAGAAGTTGATGACAACTTCCGCCCCTGTCTCCCTGATCCGCTGATTTATATAGTACATACTACGGATATATTCCGGTAGTTTCAATAAATTATAAGCTAAACTTTTCTTTAGATTCACTCGCTTATTATCTGTCGTAGGCAGAAAATTCGGACTGATAAATCGCTTCACCGGTGCATGAATACTCCGATTGAAAAATCCCGGCAAAGTACGTGTCGAGCTTTTCCCGACCAAGACTTCCACTACTTCATGCCCATTACGCAACAACATTTCTTCGAGGGTGATAGCCTGTGTCAAATGCCGTCCCCCTCACCTTGAACAATAAATAAGAATTTCATAGTTCCATTATTTTTAGATACGCAAAGTTCCCTCTTTCACATTACAAGATGATGACTCTATGGTTACTATTCATGAACAAAAACAGCTTTTTCTCCGTTATATAATAAAATAGAATCTATATTTGCGGTCTTCAATGACTGCTTTTAACTCTAAGAAAGAAAGATTATGGAGAAATTTGAAGATTTAATACAGTCACCAGTGCCCGTTTTAGTTGATTTCTTTGCAGAATGGTGCGGACCATGTAAAGCGATGAAACCAGTTCTAGAAGAGCTCAAATTATGGTAGGAGATAAGGCACGTATAGCAAAGATAGACGTTGACCAGCATGAAGACCTGGCTACTAAATATCGCATACAAGCTGTACCAACCTTTATACTGTTCAAGAATGGAGAGGCCGTCTGGAGACATTCCGGCATAATCCATAGTAGTGAACTGCAAGGGGTTATAGAAAAGCATTATACATAAAAAGATAATAATAACGAATGAAGAAAGTATTAGTAATGGTAGCCCTCGTCATGGTAAGCGTAATCGTATACGCGTTCAATGACAGAGCTGAAGCCAAACAAGGTAAAAAAGAGGTAACAGGTAACAACGGTGAAGTCGTCGTAATGGACAAAGATATGTTTCTGAAAGACGTCTTCGATTATGAGAAGTCAAAAGAGTGGAAATACAAAGGCGACAAGCCTGCCATTATCGATTTATATGCAGACTGGTGTGGACCTTGCCGCCAAACAGCTCCTATTATGAAAGAATTGGCAAAAGAATATGCCGGGAAAATTGTAATCTACAAAGTAAATGTAGATAAGCAAAAAGAACTGGCAGCCCTGTTTAATGCAACAAGTATTCCATTGTTTGTATTCATTCCCATGAAAGGAGATCCACAGCTTTTCCGTGGAGCTGCAGACAAAGCAACTTACAAGAAAGCAATTGATGAGTTTTTATTGAAGTAGAAAAAAGAGTGTCGATATCCGGTCAGGATTATGACGCCATAAGAAGCAAAGAGTGACGTTATCCGTATGTGATAGCGTCACTCTTTTTTATAACTAGTCAAGAGATTCTTAAGAAGTGTAAAAATACGGCTATTTTTCTTTTATTCAAAAAGAAATTGTACTTTTGTCAAATGGGAAACACGATATCCTTTAGAATATGAAAACATCCTTTTTATTAAAAAGCTCATTACTTGCGACTACGGGAGTTTATATCCTTCCGCAACTTCTTTTTGCCCAAACTTCAACACGTCCTCATATCATTTTAATTGTATCCGACCAACATCGTGGAGATGCCATGAATTGTATGGGAAATACTTCTGTCATTTCTCCGAATATGGACGCTTTGGCAGAAGACGGTACACTCTTTACAAACGGTTATTCTTCTACCCCTAGTAGTACACCGGCACGTTCCGGATTATTGACCGGACTTTCTCCCTGGCATCATGGTATGCTAGGATACGGCAGGGTAGCCAGCCAATACCGTTATGAGATGCCTCGTATGTTGGGAGACTTAAACTACTACAGCTTTGGTATTGGTAAAATGCACTGGTATCCTCAAAAGGCTCTGCATGGATTCCGGGGAACATTAGTTGATGAAAGCGGACGCGTAGAAAGTCCCGATTTTATCAGTGACTATCGATTATGGTTCCAAATGCAAGCTCCCGGCTTAAACCCGGATTCTACTCATATCGGTTGGAATGACCATGGAGCAGCTACTTATAAACTTCCGGAACGATTGCATCCCACAGCATGGACAGGAGAAATGGCTTGCGAAATGATTCGCAATTACGAAGGTATCAATAACCAACCATTGTTCTTGAAAATATCCTTTGCCCGTCCACATAGTCCTTATGATCCTCCCCAACGTTTATTGGACGAATACGCGAACCGGGATATACCTGCACCTTGGATAGAGAATGGTGTAAAAAGATAAGCCGTATGCCAAAAACTAAAGGATCCTCAAAAAAGTGAAAAAGATGCTCCTTATGGTAATTTCGGTGACGAATATGCAAAAGACTCACGGAGGCACTATTATGCTAATGTGACATTTATTGACGAAGAGATAGGTAAAGTAATTAAAACTTTGAAAGAAAAAGGTATATATGACAATGCACTTATCTGCTACATTTCTGATCACGGTGATATGTTAGGAGACCATTATCATTGGCGTAAACGTACCCTTACCAAGGTTCGGTACATGTTCCTTATATCGTTAAATGGCCGGCTAGCTATCACTTTACTAAAGGAAACAAAATTACCCAACCGGTAGAATTGCGTGATTTATTACCAACTTTCCTTGAAATAGCCGGAAGTTCTATCCCGCAAGATATGGACGGTCAATCTTTACTCCGGTTAATGGAAGGTAAAACCGATCAATGGAGGAAATACATAGATTTAGAACATGCGACTTGCTATAGTCCTGACAATTATTGGTGTGCATTAACCGACGGAAAAATAAAATATATCTGGCGTTTTCACACCGGGACAGAAGAGTTGTTTGATCTCTCGAAAGACCCTCATGAACTAAAGAATGTAGTAACAGATAAAAAATACAAACAGCAATTAAATGAGCTTCGTCAAGCTATGATTGATCATCTTTCCGAACGTGGTGAAAAGTTTGTGAAAGACGGTAAGTTACAGGTATTAAAAACAGACAATTCTTTATAGCCCGTTATTTCCTGATAAAAGTCCGGTAGATACCGGAATTTAAAAATTAACATCTATGCAAATTCAAGACGAAAGTTATATTAAATGGAAACTTTTTCTCGAAGGCAATGATGAAGGAGCATAGTTGGCTTTTATACACACCATATTCAATTACTGTATCAATATGGATTACAAATCACTCCTGACACAGAAGTGATAAAAGACTGTATACAAGATGTATTTATAAGAATATACAAGAATAAAAATAAATTAAGTATACCCCAAAATGTAAAAATCTATCTGATGATTTCTCTTAAAAAACAGTATCTATAATGTTTTCAGTAAAGAGCGTTCAGAAGAATCCTATGCCTTCAACTTCTACTCTATGGAAGAACAATATATAACAGAGAATGACTTTATCAATGAAGAAGAACGTCGCGAACAAATTAATGAAATCAAAAAAAATACTCCATGTGCTAACTCCCAGACAACGAGAAATCATATATTATCGTTTTATAGAAGAAATGGAATATGATGAAATATGTCAGATTATGGACATTAATTATCAATCAGCCTACAATTTACTTCAACGCTCACTACAAAAAGTAAGAGATACTTTCGGAACACCTGAATGCATCGCATGGATAAGTATCTTGACCACTTTCTTCAGAGAAACACAAAAAATGCATTTTCTTTAAAAAAAATACAAGTTCAGTGAGTAGATTCCATTTTTTTAGTTGTCCTTATATAAACAACGCATAAGATGGATTAAAAAATAGACTATAATAATTATAAAGCAGACTCATTACTCAATGATGCTTATTTTTTAGAATCGGAACAACATCCGACTCCGGAAAGTATTATGTTTTGGGATAAATTAGCTCAAGAAAACAAGCAGTTAGCTAAGGAAATAGCTATTGCGCGTAATTTTCTACATATTCTCCGTCATGTTCCTAAACCCTATCTGCCTCAACAAAAAGTAGATTCCATTTGGAAATGTATATCCGATCAGAATCGTTTGGAAATACAGAACAAAAAAGAAAGAGACGCATTCTATACCGCACTTTTAGCTGCAGCTTTGCATTGTTGTCTTCCTTGTCAGTGGTTGGTATCTGCAAAATATTTATCAGACAAGCGAGTGCATGGAAAAATCTGATATAGTCGCAGTAAAGAAACCTGATGTCTCTACTAATCAAACCCTTTTGATTCTATCCGAAAAGAAACAGATAGCTATACAAGGTAAAGAAAGTAAGCTACATTACAACCAACAGGGAAAATTAAATGTCAATTCTCAAACCATTAATCAGGAAACCGAAAACGATAAGAAAAAAAGATACTTATAATCAATTAATAGTGCCGGCCGGAAAACGCTCGTCAATTACTTTTTCTGACGGGACACGTATTTGGCTTAAGCGCCAGTTCACGAGTTGTTTATCCGGTTGAATTTATGAAGAACAAACGGGAGATTTATGTAGAAGGTGAAGCCTTCCTAGATGTTTATCACGACAAAAGTCGACCATTTATTGTAAAAACGAATAAAATGGACATACAGGTATTAGGTACTACTTTTAACGTTTGTGCATACGAAAAAAGAGAATATACAAACAGTAGTACTTGTCACTGGAAAAGTAGAAGTAAAGACTAACAATAACGAAACGAAAACTTTATCACCAAACAATTTACTTGCATATAATGATCAGCAAGGTATCAGCGTACATCCTGTAGATGTACAAGAATACATAGCTTGGAAAGATGGATTTTACCAATTCAAAAAGAGAGGTTGGAAATTATTACAAAAAAACTCAGCAAGTACTATGGTAAGACAATCATTACCGACAAACAGCTTGCTAATATTACTTGTAGTGGCAAGCTAGATCTGAAAGAAGAACTAGATGATGTGTTGCATACGCTGATTCAAACCGTCCCGGCTCAAATAACAGAATCAAATGAGAAAATCTATATTAATGTCAAATCTAAATAAATTAATAGCCTATGAAAATATGACTTCCTAGAAAATGATAAGGCCGGATAATACCCGCATATCACCCGACCTTAAATTAAATTACTTACGTTTAAATATTAATAATCTAATTCGTTATAAAAGTATGGAAAAACACCAATTATTCAGTCTAAAAAAAAGACTGAAGAAAAACATTATTGCTAATTATGAAGTTCTTTTCATTTTTTCTACTGATAGGAATAGGGCATTGCTTTGGCAACAAATTCGTATTCGCAAAAGCAAATTATTCACAATGAAGACCTCTCAAAAGACTGTGAAACAAGTCTTTCAAGAAATTGAAAAAATAGTGAATACATAATTTTCTACATGGACCAAATCATCGATACGAATCGTAAAAGGTAAATATTGATGTAAAAATCAGCAAGTGAGCGCTATTTTTGGACCAGCTTATTTCTCGGTACAGATAATACTTACAGCATCAACGACCGACAAATCACAATTTACCATAAAGGCGAACAACCAAACAGCCAACAACAAAGTAACAAATTTACAGTCACCGGTGTAATAACCGATGCACAAGGAGAGTCCATGATTGGCGTTTCAGTAAAAGTAAAAGGAACAACATTAGGAGGAATCTCAGATATGGATGGACGATATTCCATTAGTGTCCCTAACAAAAATGATATTCTTATAGTTTCTTTCCTGGGCTACGCAACAGAAGAAATCAAGATTAACGGACGGCGCAACATTAACATCCGGTTACGCGAAGACACAAAGCATTGGACGAAGTAGTTGTCATCGGTTATGGACAACAAAAAAAGAGAGCGTCGTGGTATCCATGAGTTCGGTAAAGCCTTCGGAAATCGCTGCCCCGACTCGAAATTTGACCAACAATCTGGCAGGACAAGTATCCGGTTTAATTGCCGTACAACGTTCCGGTGAACCAGGATACGATGATGCAGAATTCTGGATTCGCGGTATCAGCACATTCGCATCTAACAGTTCCGCATCAACCCCTTTAGTCTTAGTAGATGGTGTTCCTCGTAAAATCACCGATATTGAACCGGATGAGATTGAAACATTCTCAGTATTAAAAGATGCTGCCGCAACTGCTATTTATGGTGCTGAAGGAGCAAATGGCGTTATATTAGTTACAACCAAACGCGGTAAGGACGAAAAACCTAAAATTACATTTAAAACAGAACACTCCATTTCAAGTCCACAACGTCTGCCTGAATTTGTAGGTTCTGCTGATTATTTAAGTTTATATAATGAAGCATTAAATAATGACGGGGAACCCGATTTATTCAGCGCTGAATTAATAGAAAAGTTTCGTACTAGTACAGACCGTGATCTTTATCCGGATACAGACTGGATAGGTGAACTGCTTAGAAAGAATACACATAATCACCGGTATACATTGAATGTGCGTGGCGGTTCGGCACGTTCAGATATTTCGTATCTGGTGCCTATTATACAGAAAGTGGTATATATAAAGGTAATCCTACAGAAAAAATACGATACCAATATTGGCTTGGACCGTTTTAATCTGCGTTCAAACATTGATATGGATGTCACCTCCACAACACTAGTATCTATTGACTTAGCAGGACAATACTTGATAGGCAATTATCCGGGTGAATCTTCATCTACTATTTTCCGCTCTATGTTGATTACTCCTCCTTATTGTTTTCCCGCAGTATATAGTGACGGAACAGTAGCTACTTACGAACAAGAACGAGGTGTAAATATGAGGAACCCATACAATCAGTTGATGAATTCCGGTTATACCCGCCAATGGAGAACAGGTATTCAATCCAAAGTTGGCGTTAGACAAAAACTCGATTTCATCACCAAGGGACTTAGCGCCAAAGTAAATGTCAGCTATGACTTTGATGCAACATTCAAATCCATACGTTCATACAATCCTTCCCGTTATCATGCAACAGGTAGAGATGAGAACGGTAACTTAACATTCATCCAAGTTGTATCAGGAACACCGGATTTGAGCGATTTGAAGGACAATGGTATTGAAGCGCAAAAGAAAATATATATTGATGCAGCTATCAACTACAAACGTATTTTTGCAGAGAAGCATGATGTAAGTGGTATGTTGCTATATATGCAAAAAAGAAACACAACTCAAGACTCAACCTCTCCCCTATCGCAAGCAAGGGTTAGTAGGGCGTTTTAGTTACTCTTATGACGGACGTTATTTCCTTGAAGGAAATTTTGGATATACGGGTTCAGAAGCATTTGCCAAGAATCATCGTTTCGGTTTTTTCCCGGCTGTAGGACTGGCTTATTATTTGTCAAATGAGCCTTTTTACCCCGGAGTTTTAAAAAACTATATAAACAAAATCAAATTAAGAGCTTCTGTCGGTAAAACTGGTAACGACACTACCAGTGACCGTTTTATCTACCGTCCTACTTTCTCTATGAATGCAGGTTCATGGTCACAAGGAATAGGTAGTAACGGAGGTACTAATTCTATAGGACAAGGTATCATCGAAGGATTTCCGGAAACGTTAGATATTGGTTGGGAAATTGAGAAAAAACAAAACTATGGTTTCGACTTAGGACTTTTTTCAACAACAAGATAGATATTGTATTCGACTATTTCCGTTCCGAAAGAAGCAATATCCTGATGCAAAGAAAACGACACCAACATTAAGTGGTTTTCGTGTCAACCAATATGCTAACTATGGAATCGTATCCAACCATGGTGTAGATATGTCTTTGAATGCTCATCATCAAATTGGTAAAGTAAAACTAAGTGCAAGAGGGACATTTACATTTGCCAGAAATGAGATAAAAGAAATATGATGAATTACCACAAAAAATATCCATGGATGGAACGAACAGGTAAACGAATTAATGAAAATAACCTCTATATAGCCGAACGCTTATACACAAAAAAGAAGATTTCATCATCAATAAGAACAGTAATGGTATTGAAAGCTATACATTACGCCCGGAACTGCCTCAAAAGCACTCTAGGTGGATTGCTTGGCCCCGGTGATATTAAATACAAAGATGTGAATGGTGACGGAGTTATCGATTCCTATGATAAAGTAGTAGGCGTGGGACATCCTAATGTACCTGAGATCGTTTACGGATTTGGATTAAACATCGAATATAAAGGATTTTATGCTAGTGTATTCTTCCAAGGTACCGGAAACTGTTCTGTTTTATTAGGAGGAAATACTCCGGAAGGTTGGTATCCATTTGCATGGGGAGTAGACCAATCCAGTTATCGTACTTTCGCATTGGACCGTTGGACTGAGAGTAATCCAAGTCAAAATGTATTAATGCCACGCCTACATAAAGATAATGCCAACAACGCCAATAATCAAGTGGCAAGCACATGGTGGCTTCGTAATGGAGGTTTCTTACGATTAAAAAACATGGAATTCGGTTATCAACTGCCCAAACAATTCTTGAAGAAATTTAATGTTCAGGCTGCCAGAATTTATGTAATGGGATATAATCTTGCTTTGTGGGATAACCTTAAGTATTTCGATCCGGAAGCAGGAAATGCAAATGGAGGAAACGTATACCCTAAGAATCGTACCTTTACCTTAGGAATAGACTTTACATTTTAATTAAATCTATAAAATATGAAAACAATGAAGAAACTATATAAGAAAATACTGATAGCTGCTTTTTGCATTGTGCAATATTTATTCTTGCGATTATCTGAATGTATCTGATGAGTTAGCCGGAAATCTCCGTTCATTGGATGAAATTTTCGATAATGTATCTTATACCCGAAGATGGTATGCAAACATATTTACTTCTATTCCAGATTATTCAGGAATTACCGCAGCTGCTGGAAGTATCACAGGATTTAAAAATCCTTGGGCAGGTATGTGTGATGAATTAACTGTTGGATATGGAGATGCAAAAACTCTATAACAAAAAACAGATAAAAATGCAGCTAACATGAGTTTTCACCGTTGGGGTACATGCTATAAAGAAATCAGACAAGCAAATATATTCTTGGCCCACGCCAAACCAATAGCGGCAAATGGAACCCATGTTGATGTACTGACGGAAGAAGAACTAACAGAGATGAAGGCTAATGTAAGATTCATGAGAGCCTATTATCACTATTTGCTTTTCGAACAATATGGTGCTATTCCTTTGGTAAAAAGATTTAATTCTCGAAAGAGAAGATAATCTGGATCTGCCCCGAAATACCATAGATGAAGTAATCAGCTATTTGGACGAAGAACTAACAGCAGTAGCCAAAGAGCTGCCTCAAAAAGGCATTACATGATGACGACCAGCATAATGCATGGCCAACCAAAGGCGTAGCTCTGGCTGTAAAAGCTAAAATGTGGGTATATGCAGCCAGTAAGTTATTCAATGGCGAATACAAAGAAGCGCTAGCCGTAACTAATTTGGATGGGACAAGACTTTTTCCTGATAAAGATCCTAATAAATGGAATAAAGCGGTAGCTGCTTTAGAAGAATTCATAAAATTTGCAGATGAGGAAGGTAATTATGAATTGCTGAATACGGGTAATCCTTCACAAGATATATACGATCTTTTCCAAACATATAATAAAGAAATTATATGGGCTACTGCAGCAACTTCATGGGGTGGAATGACAAATGACATGTTCGACCGTAGATGTACCCCAAGAAGTGAACAAAACGGAATGGGTTGCATTGGTGTCACACAAGAACTCGTAGACGACTTTTATATGAAGGACGGTCTCCCCGATACAAGCAACAAGTTATTTACCACAATCCACATTATATACAACCGAAGGGTTTGACAAATACACTGAGACTGTTAAAGCCGGAAGCAAAGAAGTACAAGTGGCCAACAATGTCAGCAATCGGTTCCTCAATCGGGAAGCACGTTTCTATAATACAGTATTTTTCCAAAATAGGAGATGGCATGTAACAAACAACGTAACTCAATTCCACAAAGGAAGCCCCAATGAATTAAGCGGCACAATTTATACTCATACTGGTTATATGCTATACAAAAAAGATTTAACAGGGAAGTTAGCATGAAATCTCCGGGGGTTCAAAACAAGTTCCGCCCTTCTATCATCTTCCGTCTTGCAGATCTTTATTTATTGTATGCAGAAGCTGTTAATGAAATTGATCCTCAGGACGAACATGTTCTGACCTATTTAAACAAAGTACGCCAGCGTGCCGGTTTGTCGAATATTGAAGAACTCAACCCTGCCATTGAGGGAAATCAAGAGTTGCAAAGACTCGCAATTCAACGTGAAAGACGCATCGAATTGGCAACGGAAGGACAACGTTATTTCGATGTTCGCCGTTGGATGATAGCAGACCAGGATGGAGAAGGGCGTCAATTCGGATATGTTCATGGCATGAATATGAATGCGGCAGAAGACAAATTCTACGAAGAAGTAGAAGCTAGCCCGATTGTCTTCAGACGTAAAATGTACTTATATCCTATCCCAGACGATGAAATGAAGAAAACTGAACTGCTTGTTCAAAATCCGGGATGGTAAATCAACATTATGTTTCATGACTTAAAATAAAAAAAGATGAAAAAAATATACTCCATACTGGTAACCATAGTATTTTTGATACTGACAGCAAGTTGTAACGAGAACTTTGAGATCGCAGATAAAGCAGATAGCCTAGTATCTGTTGCTATCAATACACTGAATATACAAAAAATCATTCAATGTAGGAGAAAGTTATCAAGCAGAGCTTTTGGGTACAACGAGGCGGGATTAAGCGATATGTCAGGAAAAAGTAAAAAATTCATGATAGATCCCAATTTACTAGACTCTCTGAACAGAGAAGACAGAACCAATTATCAAATGTTACCGGAAAACTGTTATGAATTGTCCAACATTGAATTTTTACTAAATAAAAATGAAATGTGCGGTTATATAACCTATCATCCTGAAAAAAAAATAGTCGAATTGTCCGATTATGACCAGATTCAATATGTTCTTCCACTGAGGTTGGTTTCTAACGAACTAAATATCAACCCCGAAAGATGTGTTTCATTGTTGGCATTTCAGGTATCAGAACCTATTGTACAAAATCACAAACTCAGGAATATTCAATATAGATCCGTTACAAACCTCCCAAATGGACGTCCACATCAGCGTACCTTTTACTAATAAATGGGATATAGAATGCGATTTAACCCACGATCAATCTCTGATTGAACAATATAATTCAACCAATAAGGTTAATTTCACCTTACTACCCAGTGAATCGTACACACAGCTCCGGATAAAATTTCTTTACCGAAAGGAGTTAATGAAACAACAGCCTCCTACCAACTCAAAGATAATCTACTTCCGGGTAACTATATATTGCCCATAACTATTGGAAGCATTGAAGCGACACAGAACGGCACTCCGAATAATTCATTAGTAATAGACAAGGAAAGTAGCACTTTATTCCGTATCGTTAAAGAAGGGAAGAAAATAGATAAGTCAAAATGGGAAATTATTGCTTGCAATTCCGCAGCAGCAGCCAATCCGGTGAAAAACCTAATTGACGACGATGAAACGACTTTCTGGCACTGTAAAACTAAGTCTGAAGCCAATTGGTGCGAACCTCCTTATGAAATTACCATTGATATGAAAGACCCGGTCACAATTGCTCAAATTGATTTAGTAAACCGTGGAGAAGCTAGTAGAGCTAATAATATCAAATGGGTGGAATTTTATGCCAGCAACAATAATAGTAATTGGGAAAAAATCGGTGCTTCTGACTTCAATGATGAATTTATTAGAGAAACATTTCGATACTATGTCAAATCGACCACAGCTCGTTATTTGAAACTAGTCATTCCTGAAGGCCATGGAAATGCGTGTCCCCCCGCAGCAATTCGTGAATTAACAGTCTTCGGGTATTGAGCTAAAAACTCCTACTAATTAAAAGAGACGACCTGAAAAAGAAATGTACCCCAAAAGTTTATCAAAAAACAATTGGGGTACACTTCAATTACTCCGAAATAGTTTTAGAATCCTGTCCAGTTTTTTATTTTAGATATCCTATAGGATGATTCATCATTGGTACCTGGCTTTCCTTCAATTTCAACACCTTCTTCAATTGATTGATATCCATCGAAGCGCGAGGTACAGTAGCCAACCTTGCAGCGGAACAAAAAGATTGAAATATTCTGGGAAACGATTCCTGCATCCATAGCTCCCATTAACTGAGTATGTGCATTCTTAGTATCTCCAAAACGAGAAAGATCACTAACCAAAACTAAAGATACCGGAGCTGATATTACAAATGCCTGTCCACCTGCCACTGCTCCACGATAATCGCCTTCAGCTATCAGATTCAACTGATGATTTTTTGCATCATATAAATAGCTACCTTCCGGCAATACCACATATACATCCACATCCTGCTTATTCAAAGCCGACGGAGCAGTCCGTTTTCCAGAATCGCTCCGATTAATACCGTTAGCAGCCCACAACAAATCCGACAAATCAGATAAATTCAATGCTTTCGAAGCAAATTCACGAGTAGAATGACGTTCGGACAATGCTTTCATCACCGTACCAGTACGGTTCAAATTAGGTTTTGGTAACTTAATCACTTTATCAGCAGCAAATGCAGCTACCGAGAATACTAAACAAGCTAACAACAGTTGTACTTTTCTCATAATTGTGATATTTAAAAGTTGATGAACAAATATAGACAAAAAAAGGAGGTGTGTCAAAATGCGCACCTTTTTTTAAGCAAAAGCCCCGACTTTCACAAGCTGGGGGCTTTGTTATTACCTAAAAGATTTTGTATCTTTAGGCATAAGATTTTCACTATGACAAAGATACATTTTCGTCCTTATAATTCCAACCAAACAGTGCTTTTTCCTCAAAGAATTGACGAGGATATTGCAGAGCATGATCCAGTTCGGATGGTTGACGCTCTGGGTTGAGAGCCTGAACCTTGAAAGTTTCAGGGAAGTTGTATAAGGAATGCGGCCGCAGCCCTTACCATCCCAGGATGATGCTCAAGGTCATTCTCTATGCCTATATGAACAACGTCTATTCCTGCCGGAAAATTGAAAAAGCTCTCCTTCATCGTGACATCCATTATATCTGGCTTGACGGATATGAGAAACCTGATTTCATTACCATCAACCGTTTCCGCAACCGGGTGAAAAGGAAATCAACGAGGTATTTACCCAAACCGTACTCCTTCTCTCTTCCAAAGGCTTCATCAGGCTGAATGTGGAATACATTGACGGACAAAAGATTGAGTCCAAAGCCAATAAGTATACTTTCGTCTGGCGAAAACGGTTGAGCGGAACTGTGAACGCCTGATGAAGAAGATACATGTCCTGTTAGGGCAGATAGACGATGTCATCGCCCAGGAGAACTCATCGGAAAGCAATGAGGAGATTGAGTTCACTCCGGCCATGCTGACTGAAATGGCTGGAGAATTGCGGAAAGCACTTGAACAGGTTCCTGAGCCCTCCACGAAAGAGGGAAAAGACTGCGTTGAAAAAAGAAACGCAAACAGCTTGAAGGAACTGGAAGAACACAGGGACAAAAACTGCAGGAATACGACAACCGTCTGAACACGCTACAGGACAGGAACTCCTATTCCAAAACGGACAAGGACGCTACTTTCATGAGAATGAAGGAGGATGCCATGCGTAACGGCCAGACAAAGCCCGGTTACAACCTCCAGATCGGCACCGAGAACCAGTTCATTACCGATTTTGCACTCTTTCCGAACCCCTACGGATACACTGACCATGATACCTTTCCTGCAATCCTTCTCAAGCAGATATGACAGGTTGGCCCATACGGTGGTGGCCGATTCCGGCTACGGTTCTGAGGAGAATTACCGCTTCATGTCGAAAACGGTATGGCGGGCTACGTCAAATAACTACTTCCACATGGAACAGCGGCCGAGATTCAAAACCGGACCCGTTCAGGGGCAGGAAAAAACTTCTACTACAATGAAAGAACAAGACTTTTGTATCTGCCCCCATGGGACAGAAGATGCAAGGATAGGGACTAGACATGTGAAAACAACATCCGGATATGTCAGCGAAAATGCCACGTACAGAGCCATCAGATGTGAAGGCTGTCCGCTAAGATGCCGATGTTTTTAAAGCAAAGGGAACAGAACGATAGAGTTGAATCACAGACTCAGAAAATACAAGCAAAAGCCAAAGAGTTGCTCTGCTCAGAGGAGAAGGACGAAACACAGAGGACAGAGATGCATAGAACCGGAAGCCGTGTTCGGACAAATGAAAAACAATATGAATTACAAACGTTTCCGCCATTTTGGAAAGGATAAGGTCTTCATGGACTTTTCCTTCTTTGCCATTGCCTTCAATATAAAAGATGTGTGCAAAAATGACTAAAGGCATGGATTGGCTGATTAGACCGTTTTTATGAGCTTACGGTTGGCTCTATTTGAATGTTGCGAACACATAAACCAAAGAAATCCTCAA
>VOFK01000973.1_pt1 | contig 49391 bp, 61 predicted proteins | sample 5384121 | NCBI WGS metagenome assembly VOFK01 (sample SAMN12384730, study PRJNA508395) | human gut metagenome | isolation source: healthy gut J | host: Homo sapiens | reverse complement strand
TCCTGCTCATGGCAGTCGATCTCGGCAGCTTTACCAAGGCGGCAGAGGTCCCTCGGCTACACGCAGTCGGGCCTGACACACATGATGAACTCGCTGGAAAAGGAGGTCGGCTTCACGCTGCTCGAGCGCGGACGCAGCGGCGTGCGCCTCACGGAGGAGGGCGAGCGCATCGCGCCCGCCGTGCGCGAATTTCTGCAGGCCAACGCCCGGCTCGACAGCGTGATCGAGCAGGTCGCCTCCCTCGCGCACGGAGATCATCCGCGTCAGCGCCTACGCCAGCATCGCCATGCATTGGCTGCCAGGCATCATCCAGCGCTTCCGCGAGGAGTGCCCCGACGTGGACGTGGACATCCGCATGGCTGACCACGTTGACGTCCCCTACGAGCTGCTCGCGCGGGGCAAGATGGACGCCATCCTCGTCTCCCCGCAGGACGAGGGCCAGTACGAGTGGGTGCATCTTGCCGACGATCCCATGTTTGCCGTTCTGCCCCGCGATTTCGACACGCAGGGCATGACCGCCTTCCCGCTTGCCGCCTTCGAGGCGCGCGACTTCATCATGCCCTCGCAGGGCTTCGATAAGGACATCATGCGTATCTTCAACCGCATCGGCGTCAAGCCGCACATCCTGCCGACCTGGGTGGACGATCCCACCGTCATCAGCATGGTCAGCCACGGCCTCGGCGTGAGCATGATGACCGAGCGACCGTCCGCGGCCGCACGGACGGCGTGAAGCTCCTGCCGGTCGAGCCGGCGTCCTCGCGCGAGCTTGGCCTTGCCGTCCGCTCGCTCGACGCCGCGAGCGACGGCCTGCGCCACTTCATCGACTGCACGAAGCGCGTCGTCGCGGAAATGCAGCCCTGAGCCGTTGCAAAAGCCACTTGTAATCACCGCCGAAGCGGTTATAATAAGGAAGCCCGCCGACCCGCGGGCGCAGAAAAACAACGCGAAAGAAAAGGAACACCCTATGCTCACCTTTACTCCTGTCACGCAGCGGGACATTGCCCGCCTGCGCCGCTACTATAAAAGCTGTGAATACCAGCTCTGCGAATACTCTGCCCTCGTCAAGCTCATGTGGCGCAGCCACCTGCACCCCTCGTGGGCGGAGGGCGCGGGCTGCCTGATCGTCCGCAATTTCATCGACGGTCAGTATTGCTTCGACTACCCCGTTCCCGGGCCCCGACGGCGACGAGGACGCGGCGCTCACGCTCATCGAGGACGACTGCCGCGAGCGGGATATTCCCCTCGTCCTCTCCGTCGTCCCGCAGGACAAGGCGGAGCGCCTTGCCGCGCGCTACCCCTACTTCCGCTTTTCCTCCCCGCGCGTCTGGCGCGACTATATCTACGCCGCCGAGGATCTGCGCGACTTTGCCGGACGCCGCTACTCCGGGCAGCGCAACCACATCAACAAGTTCCGCAAGCTCTATCCCGACGCCGCCTTCCGCCCGCTCGGGAAGAGCGACCTGCCGCTCATCACGCAGTTCTTCCGCGACTACGAGGCCGTCTTCACCAAGGCGTCCGACTCGGCGAAAAACGAGCTGCGCTGCGCCGAGAAAATGCTCCGCATGACCGGCAGCCCGCACTTCCTCGTCGGCGGCATGGAGCTGGACGGAAAGCTCCTCTCCGTCGCCATGGCGGAGCGCTGCGGCGACACGCTGCAAATTCATATCGAAAAAGCCCTCTACGGCTATGAGGGCGTCTATCCCGCCACCGTGCAGGCGTTCGCGCAGGAATTTGCCGTGGACGGCGTGCGCTGGCTCAACCGCGAGGACGACGCCGGCGACAAGGGCCTGCGTACCTCGAAGCTCCAGTACCTGCCCGACCACCTCGGCGCGAAGCTGCGCTTCGACGTGCTCAACGAGCTGGTCAACATCACCGAAATTCCGACGCTCACCACCGCCCGCCTGACGCTCGACGCGCTCACCGACGCGGACAAAACCGCCTACGCCGCCCTCTGTCTCGACGACGACCGCAACCGCTGGTGGGGCTACGACTTCCGCAAGGACTACGACGGCACGCCCTACGAGGACTACTTCCTCGCCGTCGCGCGGGAGGACTACGCCCGCTCCCGCGCCGTGAACTTTGCCGTCCGGCTCGACGGCGCACTCATCGGTGAGGTCGTCCTCTACCGCTTCGATTCCCGCGGCGGCGCGGAGCTCGGCTGCCGTGTCTCGCCGGACTTCGCGGGCCACGGCTACGGCACGGAGGCGTTCGCCGCCGTTGCCGACTGGGCGCTCTACCGGCTCCACCTCGCCCACGTCGTCGCCAAATGCTATAAGGAAAACGACGCCTCCTACAGGATGCTCTCCTCCTGTATGCACCGCGCCGGCGAGGATGAGACCTTCTTCTATTTTGATAAAGAGGTCTGAACCGCGTATGAAAAGACCGCCTCTGCACACAATAGTGCAGAGGCGATTTTTTGTGTTCACATAAAAGCTCGCCGGCATCTTGCGGCACGCCGACAGGCGGCAGCCGCGCCGTATGCAGGCTCTCCATCCGCCGCCGACGGAGAGCAGCGCAAGGCAGAGCGGCAGAATGGAGATCTTCACGATGGGAACCAATTCCGAATTTTGCTCCGATGAGCGCGTGGGCTACACCCTGCTCAAATCCTTCCTCGCGGGTGACGTCAACGCCAACCGCTGCTACGCCGGCCTCTCGCCCGAGGAGCAGCAGCGTCTCGTCTCCGGCGCCAAGAGCCTGCGCACCCCTGACGAGGTCGCCAGCTACGTCTGGGACTATCTTGACAGACAAGGACGGTAAGTCGCCATGGAGCGCCTGACGGGACACTTTGAACTGGATGTCCGCACGCTCGACGCCCTGCTGGGCGTCGAGCGCTGCTTTGACATGATCGCCCGCGACCTCGTCGCGGGCGGCCGCCGCTGCCGTCTGTATGTCGTGGACGGCTACGGCGACGACGCGGTGCTCGAGCGCATGATCGGCTTTCTGGCTCGCCCTGCCCTCCACCGCCGACGCCGCCGACGCGCAGACCTTCATCGACCGCTATGTGACCTTCAGCGAGGTCAACGCCGAAGCAGATCTCCGGCAGACGGCCACCGCCGTGTTCCTCGGCAAAACGCTGCTCGCCGAGGGCTACGGCGAATGTATCCTCATCGACGCGAAGAGCTACCCTCCCGCGGCGTGGAGGAGCCGTCCTCGCAAACGGCAGGTACGCGCGGCGCGCACGACGGCTTCATCGAAACCTCGTGCAGAACGCGGCGCTCCTGCGCCGCCGCATCCGCACGCCGCAGCTGACGCTCGAGGGCCACAAAATTTCCGAGAAATCCCGCGCCGACGTCGTCCTCTGCTATCTCGAGGACAAAGGTGGACCGCGCGCTCCTCGCGCGCGTCCGCGCGAAGCTCGCCGCCATCGACGCGAACTCCATCTCCATGTCGCAGGAATCCATCGCGGAATCCATGATGGACCGGAGGCAATGGTTCAACCCTTTTCCACGCGTTCGCTATACTGAGCGCCCCGACGCCGCCACCGCGAGCATCATGGAGGGCAGCATCATCGTCCTCGTGGACAACTCCCCCGCCGCCATGATCCTGCCCACCCGCTTCTTTGATTTCGTGCAGGAGACGAACGACTTCTATTTCCCGCCGCTCGTCGGCTCGTACCTCCGCATCCTGCGCGTGGTCGTCTTTCTGCTCACGCTCTTCATCACGCCCGTGTGGTATCTGCTCGTGCAGGACCTGACCTTCCCAACAGCGCGCTGAGCTTCCTCGCCGTCACGAGCGAGTATGAGGTCCCCATCCTCGCCCAGCTTCTCCTGACCGAGTTCATCGTCGACCTCCTCAAGCTCGCCTCGCTCAACACCCCCAGCGTCTTTTCCAACTCGTTTTCCATGATCGGTGCGCTCGTGCTCGGCGACTTCGCCGTGCAGGCGCATTGGCTCGTGCCGGAGGTGCTGGCGTACATGGCGTTCGTTGCCATCGCGAACTTCGCCCAGCCGAGCTACGAGCTCGGCTACGCCTTCAAGCTTCTGCGCCTCGTGCTGCTCGTCAGCTCCGCCGCCCTCGGCTGGGTCGGACTCGCCCTCGGCACGCTGCTCATTATTGTCCTGCTCGTCACCACCAGGCCCATCGCCGGCGGACATTATATGTACCCCATTTATCCCTTCAACTGGCACGCGCTCCGCGCCCTGCTCATCCGCCGCCCCATCGCCCCCGACAACACCTGAATGTATTGCTCAAACGTATCGCTCAAAAAGCCGCCCTCCCGGGCGGCTTTTCTTTTGTCCGATCTCTCCTATTCGCCGCTCTCCCCGCGCTGCCTCCTCCGTCTCCGCGTTAGAGCTCCGAACCAAAAACCGGCGGCGGAGATGATCGTTCCCTTCAGCAGCAGACTCGGTTGCGGCAGCCGCAGGATGCCGACGGAAAGCATGTTGGCCAGCATGAAGGTTGCATACTCCGAGCAAGCATATACATCGCGCCAAATGCGAGCGGCAGCAGCCAGCCTTGTCTTCCGCCGTATCCGCCCCGGCCAATGAGCAGTGAAATGACAAAGGCGGCGACCGGCAGCACGAGCCACAAAAATACGATGCCGTAGCCCATGGCGTCGTCTGGCCCGGTGAGCAGCCAGAAAAAGAGCACGGAAACGGCCCAGATGCCCAGATATACGCACAGAAGGATCAGCAGAGATTGCTCCCTCCGGCTCCGCACGGTGTTGGTGCTCTCCTCCAGATAATCCAGATAATCTGACATCGGTGCTTCCTCCTTTAACAATGCATCCAGACTGACCGCGTACAGGTCGCTCAGCCGCACCACGCTCACAATGTCCGGATAGTTCTTTTCATTCTCCCAGTTCGATATGCTCTGGCGGCTCACGCCCAGTGCCTCCGCCGTCTGCTCCTGCGTGAGCCCAGCCGCTATGCGCGCCTGCCTGAGCTTGGCTCCGATCTCCATAGGCATCCCGTCCTTTCTGCCTTCATCATAGGGAAATGAGCGGGCTTTGTCCATCAAAAATATTTGACAACGGTCGGTTTTCCCAAAAATTTTTTCAAACCCCCTTGACAAATCGTTCCTGATGTATTATTGTACTAATCGTCTAATACAATAATACATCAAGAAGGAGGAACCGTATGGAGTGGCAATTCCGCAATGACAGCCCCATCTACACCCAGCTCACACAGCGCCTGACGAAGGCCATCGTCGCGGGCGAATTTCGACCCGGCGAGCGTCTGCCCTCGGTGCGCGAGCTCGCGGTGGAGGCGGGCGTCAATCCCAACACGGTGCAGCGTGCGCTCGCCGACCTCGAACGCGACGGGCTGGTCTTTCCCAGCGCACCGCGGGCCGCTTCGTGACGGGAGATGTTTCCATGATCGAAAACGCGAAGCTCCGTCTGGCGGATCAATGTGTGGAGAATTTTCTCTCGAAATGGCAAAAGCTCGGCTGCGGCAGAGACGAGGTCATCGCCCTGCTGCAAGGCCGAAAGGAGGAAGAATCATGAGTATTTTAGAATGTAAGGCGCTCACCAAGCGCTACGGCGGCAAATCCGCCCTCGAGGGCGTGGAGCTCGCCATCGAGCCGGGCCGCATCGTCGGTCTGCTCGGCCCAAACGGCAGCGGCAAAAACGACCCTCATCAAGCTCGCCAACGGCCTGCTCACCCCCACGAGCGGCGAAATCCGGATCGACGGCAAAGCCCCCTCGCCGGAGACGAAGGCCATCGTCTCCTATCTCCCCGACCGCAACGCCCTGCCCGACTGGATGACCGTCGCGCAGACCGTCGACTACTATGCCGACTTCTACGCCGACTTCCGCCGCGACGCGGCGCAGGAGATGCTCGCCCGCCTCGGCCTCGATGCTTCGGCGCGCGTCAAAACGCTCTCAAGGGCACGCGCGAAAAGACTCCAGCTGATCCTCGTCATGTCCCGTGCGGCGAAGCTGTATCTGCTCGACGAGCCGATCGGCGGCGTGGACCCCGCCACCCGCGACTACATTCTCCGCACCATCATCGGCAACTACAACGAGGACGCCTCCGTCGTCATCTCCACCCACCTCATCGCGGATGTCGAGCAGGTGCTCGACGAGGTGATCTTCCTGCAAAACGGCCGCGTCGAGCGGCACACCACCGTCGACGCCATCCGCGGCGAAACCGGCAAAAGCGTCGACGAGCTTTTCCGGGAGGTGTTCAAATGCTGACCAAACTCATCCGGCACGAATTTCGTGCCACAAGCCGCATCATGTGGCCCATCTTCGCGGGGATGCTCGCGCTGACGCTTGCCATGCGCGCCTCGCAGAACGTGCTGCAAAACGATTCCCCCTGGCTGCTCAACCTGCTGGCGGTCCTCGTCACCATCGGCTTCGTCTTCGGTATCATGGCGCTGTGCTTCGCGCCGCTGGTGCTCTCCGCCGTGCGTTTCCGCGACCATCTCCTCAAGGACGAGGGGCTACCTCACCCCTGACGCTGCCGGTGAATATGCACCAACTCCTCTGCCTCAAGCTGATCGTCTCGGCGGTCTGGTACGCCGCGGCGTTCCTCGCCGTCGTGCTGCTGTGCATGATCGGCGCGTTCGATTTCAGTGATTGGCGGGTGGTCCCGCAGTTCGCAGCCGACCTCTTCCTCTCCTTCCGCAAGTTGGACGGCGCTCTGCAGGGGCAGGCGCTGCTCTTCGCGTTGGAGCTCTTCCTCTTCTGCGTCCTCGGTGTCACCGCCGTTTCCCTCATCGTCTACGCGGCGTACGCCGTCGGCTTCAGCTTCAATAAGTACAAGAGCGCCCTCACCGCCGTGTCCGTCCTCGTGTTCTTCCAGCTCGTGCAGTTCGCGGCCATCGCGGTGCTGGTAAATCTCTTCGGCGACGGCTTCACCGCGTGGTCGAGCCTCACCGGCGTGCAGGCAGGCAATGCCATCTTTGCCGTCGCCCTCGTCTGCGAGCTGATCGTCTGCGTCATTTTCTACCTCGTCACCTATTTCTTCCTCACGAGGAAGCTGAATCTGGAGTGACCCATGAAAAAATTTCTTGTCCTCATTCTGACGCTCGCGGTGGGCGCTTGCCCTCCTGCGGCGGAAAAAGTAAACAACCACCTCATCTGAAAAAGCGGCCGGAGAGCGAAAAAAGCTTTTTCGGCCGCTTTTTGCGCGCAAAATCAAGAAAAATTTAAGAAAAAAGCACAGAAAAAACACAAGCTCCGCCTGCTATCATGGCGGCAGAAATATCGGAAAGGAGTTTTCCCCATGTCCCTTCTTGAAGTCAGCGGTCTCTCCAAGACCTACACCACCCGCTTCGGCGGCGCGAAGGTCGAGGCGCTCAAAAGTGTCACCTTCTCCGTCGAGAGCGGCGAGTACGTCGCCGTCATGGGCGAGAGCGGCAGCGGCAAAACCACGCTTCTGAACCTCCTCGCGGCGCTCGACCGTCCCACCGGCGGCACGGTCCTCCTCGGCGGGCAGAACCTCGCCGAGATCCCCGAGGAATGCGCGCGGCGGCCTTCCGCCGTGACCACCTCGGCTTCGTCTTTCAGGACTTCAGCCTTCTCGACACCTTCTCTCTGGAGGACAACATTCTCCTCCCCCTCGTCCTGCAGGGCAAGAGCCGCGGCGAGATGAAATCCCGCCTTGTCCCGCTCGCCGACCGGCTCGGCATTTCCGACCTGCTCAAAAAGTACCCCTACGAGGTCTCCGGCGGCCAGAAGCAGCGCGCCGCCGTGGCCCGCGCGCTCATCACGCGCCCGCAGGTGTCTCTTTGCCGACGAGCCGACCGGTGCGCTCGACTCCGGCTCCACCGAGGAGCTGCTCCGTCTCTTCGGCACGGTCAACGGCGCGGGGCAGACCATCGTCATGGTCACGCACTCCGTCCGCGCGGCCAGCTGTGCGGGCCGTGTCCTCTTCCTGCGCGACGGCGCCGTCGCACAGGAGCTCACGCGCGGCACGGACACGGAGACCGCCTTCTACCGCCGCATCGCCGACGCGCTCACCGCGTCCCAGACGGGGGGCGGCGCGGTATGAATGCGTTCTTCTATCCCCGTCTGGCGCTCAGCGGGATGCGCCGCGACCGGCGCATTTACGCCCCCTACCTCGCCGCCTGCGTCTTTATGACGGCGGTGGTCTACGACCTCGCCTTCCTCGCCGACAGCCCGCGCTCTACGCCGTCGGCAGCGGCGTAAACGGCATGGGCACCTCGGCGATCCGCCTCGTGATGACCCTCGGCAAGTGGGTGATGGCGGTGTTTGCCCTCCTCTTCTTTTTCTACACGAACGCCTTCCTCATCCGTCGCCGCAAGAAGGAGCTCGGCCTCATGAGCGTCCTCGGCATGGACCGCGGCGCGCTCGCCTCGCTTCTTTTCTGGGAGACCGCCTTCTCCGCGCTCGTCTCCCTCACCGCGGGACTCGCCCTCGGCGTGCTGCTCACGCAGCTCTCCGCCCGCGTGCTTTCTCGCATTTCGCCCGCACGGAGCTGCCCGCTCTGCCGCTGCTGGATCTTGGCGCGGTGCGCTTCTGCGTCCTGACCGATGCGTTTATCTTCTTTCTTCTCCTCCTGAACGCATGGCGGCAGGTGCGCCGCGCCTCCGCGGTCAGCCTTCTCCGCAGCGACAGCCTCGGCGAGCGTCCTCCCAGATCCCAATGGCTCCTCGTCCTTCCCGCCTGGGCCTTCTCGGCGGAGCCTACTACCTCGCCGTCACCATCACCGAGCCGATCACCGCGATGCTCGTTTTCTTCGTGGCCGTCGTCATGGTCATCCTTGCGACATTCTTTCTCTTCATCGCGGGCAGCGTTACCCCCTCTGCCGCACGCTCCAAGGCAATGACCGGTTCTATTACCAGAAGAAAAACTTCGTCGCGCTCTCCTCGCTCGTCTATCGTATGAAGCGCTCCGGCGCGGGACTTGCCGTCATCTGTATCCTCTCGACCATGATCCTCGTCATGCTCGGCTCCACCGCGGGGCTCTACTTCGGCGCGGAGGACGTTGTCCGCACCCTCTCCGCCGAGATGAGCCGTGAGATCGCCGCCGAGGCGCGCGCGGGAGTTCTACGCCACCTACGGCAGCCTCTTCTTCCTCGCCCTCGTCCTCAGCACGGTGTTCCTCCTCGCCTCCGTCCTGATGCTCTACTACAAGCAGCTCTCCGAGGGCTACGAGGACGCCGCCCGCTTCGCCGTCATGCAGCGCGTCGGCATGACAAAGCGCGACATCCGCACGAGTGTCAACGCCCAGCTGCGCATGGTGTTCCTCCTGCCGCTGCTTGCCGCCTTCGTCCATCTCGCCTTTGCCCAGCCGATGATCTGGCGCATTCTGCGGCTCTTCGGACTTCAGAACCTTCCGCTCGTGCTCGGCGTCACGGCGTGCGCCTGCGCCGTGTTCACCGTGCTCTACTGCGCCGCCTGCCGCCTGACCTCCAACGCCTACTGCCGCATCGTGGGCGAAGGGGTCTGAGGCCGCGTCGCCGGAAAATTTGAACAATTCCGTAACAAATCGCCGTTCCGCTTGTTTTTGCTTCGCGCCGTGATATAATAGTGTGGAACAACCCCATTTTTTGTTGCACGGCTTCGTGCAAAAGGAAAGGAAAAATTTATGGGCATCAAATTTTCCGGCTCCGACGCCGGCGGCTTCCGCTTTGATTTCTCCGGCGCGAACAGCGCTGCCGGCGGCAGTGAGGGAAGCGCCGCGCCCAAGCGCGAGCGCAAGCCGCGCAAGGCCGTCGGCACCCCCGGCAAGCGCATCGCCATCAATACCCTCGTCACCCTCCTCGTCGGCGCGGTCCTACTTCTACCTCGAGCTGCCGCCATCAACCTCCACGCCGAGGAGTTCTACGGCTTCGTCCTGCTTCTCTGCGCGGTCTACTGCGGCTGCGCCCTGCTGACCTCCGGCTTTCAGGGCGAGGGGGCCAAGGGCTACTTCCGCTTCGTGAAGAAGCAGTGCACCGTCCCGTTCTTTCTCGCCGCCGGACTGCTCGCGCTTGCCGTCGTCGGCGGCGTGGCCTCGTGGGTCGTGTTCCGCGCGGGCAGCTACCAGAAGCTCCTCACCGTCCAGTCCGGCGACTTCTCCTCCGAGATCGCCGAGGTCGCCTACGACCGCATCCCCATGCTCGATAAGGACAGCGCCGAGAAGCTCGGCGACCGCAAGCTCGGCGAGCTTTCCGACATGGTCTCCCAGTTCGAGGTCTCCGAGGACTACACCCAGATCAACTACCACGGCCGCCCCGTGCGCGTCACCCCGCTGCGCTACGGCGATATCTTCAAGTGGCTCAATAACCGCTCGCGCCGGTCTTCCCGCCTACCTCATCATCGACATGGTCGATCAGAGCGTGGACGTCGTCCGCCTTGACGAGGGCATGAAGTACACCACCGCCGAGCACTTCTCCCGCAACCTCTACCGCCACCTCCGCTTCCAATATCCGACCTTCATGTTCGAGGAGCCGGTCTTTGAGATCGACGAGGACGGCACGCCCTACTGGGTCTGCGCCAAGAAGGAAAAGACCATCGGGCTTTTCGGCGGCACGGACAACAACGGCGCGGTGCTCGTCAACGCCGTCACCGGCGAGAGCGAGTACCTGACCGAACCGCCCGAGTGGGTCGATCACGTCTACTCCGCCGAGCTCATCATCGAGCAGTACGACTACTACGGTATGTACCACAACGGCTTTATCCAACTCCATCCTTGGTCAGCGCGACGTCACCGTCACCACCGACGGCTGCAACTACATCGCCGAGGGCGACGACGTCTACCTCTACACGGGCGTGACGAGCGTCGGCGGCGACGAGAGCAACGTCGGCTTCCTGCTCTCCAACCAGCGCACCAAGGAAACGAAGTATTACCCCTGCGCCGGCGCGACCGAGTACAGCGCGATGGACAGCGCCGAGGGTCAGGTCCAGAACCTGCGCTACACGGCGACCTTCCCGCTGCTCCTGAACGTTGCCGAGCAGCCGACCTACTTCATGGCGCTCAAGGACGCGAGCGAGCTCGTGAAGATGTACGCCATGGTCAACGTCAACCAGTACCAGATCGTCGCCACCGGCGCGACCGTCGCCGAGTGCGAGTCGAACTACCGTCAGATGCTCCGGCAGAGCAATCTGATCTCGGACGATCAGACCGGCATCGACCAGCCGGTCGAGACCGACCGCCGCTCGCTTGAGGGCATTATCGCCGAGATCCGCTCCGCCGTCGTTGACGGCAACAGCATCTACTTCCTGCGCTTTACAGGCGAGACGGACTTCACCGTCCGCATGAGCGCCGCGGACGTGCCCTACGCGCCGCTGCTCAATGCGGGCGACCGCGTGCGCGTTTGGTACTACGACGGTCATGTCAGCGAATTCTGGATCGAGGCGTGCGACCTTGAGCTGCTGCCCGTCTCCACGCCCGCCGAGCCGGACGACGCGCAGCCCTCCGGCGGCGTGGATGCATAAACAATGCAAATATGCAAAAAGGCGATGGATATTTTTCATCGCCTTTTGTCATGCTTCGCCGCAGCATGACAGAAAAAATTCAGATGTTAAGCATGACATGAAGGAATAATTGCAGGAATTTTAATAGGTATTATCAAAATTCCGAAACTTTTTTCATTTCTGTTTCTGCGCTTTGCACAAAAAGGAAGGGAAAATTTCTCACAGCCGGACGCTTCGATTTTGACGTACCCCTTGAGAAAGCGCCTGTTTTGTGATAGTCTAACAGACGAGATGGAAGCACCATCGAAATGCTCTTAACGAGTAAATTTAGAGGAGGCTATTATCATGAATGCTTATATCCAGAGAGTTCTGGACGAGACCAGAGCCAAGAACGCGAATGAGCCCGAATTTCTGCAGACCGTCGAAGAGGTCCTGACCTCTCGAACCGTCATCAATGCCCACCCCGAGTATGAGGCTGCCTGCCTGCTCGAGCGTATGGTCGAGCCCGAGCGCACCATCGAGTTCCGCGTCGTTTGGATGGACGATCAGCTCAAGTATCACGTCAACCGCGGCTACCGCGTTCAGTACAACGCGGCGCTTGGCCCCTACAAGGGCGGCCTCCGCTTTGCTTCCAACGTCAACCTCTCCATCATCAAGTTCCTCGGCTTCGAGCAGACCTTCAAAGATGCTCTGACCTGCCTGCCCATCGGCGGCGCCAAGGGCGGCTCCGACTTCTCCCCCATCGGCCGCAGCGACGGCGAAGTCATGCGCTTCTGCCAGGCCTTCATGACCGAGTTCCATCGTCACATCGGTCAGGACATCGACTGCCCCGCCGGTGACGTTGGTGTCGGCGGCCGCGAGGTCGGTTATCTGTACGGTCAGTATCGCCGCATCGTCGGCGCTGCCGAGTTCGGCGCTATGTCCGGCAAGGCTGTCTGCACCGGCGGCTCCATCCTCCGTCCCGAGGCGACCGGCTTCGGCGCTGTCTATTATCTGCGCGAAGTCCTCAAGCACGACGGCAAGGGCATCAAGGGCCTGCGCGTCGCTATGTCCGGCTACGGCAATGTTGGCTGGGGCATCATGAAGAAGATCGACGAGCTCGGCGGCAAGGTCACCTATTTCGCCGGCCCCGATGGCTACATCCACGATCCGGATGGCGTCTGCGGCGAAGAGAAGCTCAACTACATCCTCGAGATGCGCGCCAAGGATCCGATGCACTGCAAGCCCTATGCCGATAAGTTCGGTGTTGAGTTCGTCGAGGGTCAGAAGTGCTGGGGCGTCAAGGACGTTGACGTTTACATGCCCGCCGCTACCCAGAACGATGTCAACATGGAGTGGGCCAAGAAGATCGCCGAGTCCGGTGTTCCTTACTACATCGAAGTCGGCAACATGCCCACCACCAACGATGCTCTGGCCTTCCTGATGAGCCAGAAGCACCTCACCGTCGCTCCCTCCAAGGCTGTCAACGCCTGCGGCGTTTCCGTCTCCGAGCTCGAAATGGCTCAGAACGCTCAGCGTATCTACTGGACCGCTGAGGAAGTCGACGCCAAGATGGAAGCCATCATGAAGAACATCTACGATGCTTCCGTTGAGGCTGCCGAGCGTTACGGCCTGGGCTACAACCTGGTCGCTGGCGCCAACATCGCCGGCTTCCAGAAGGTCGCCGACGCCATGATGGCTCAGGGCATTTTCTAAGCCGAACCGCTTTGAAAACCAAAAAGAAGAGCTGCTTTCGCAGCTCTTCTTTTTTGCGCTTTTTCTCTGCTTACAGAACGCTCATCACATCGTAGTGCAGGCCCTCGTCCGCGTAATCGGGAATGAGACCGAGCCGCCAGACGGAGACCGAGGTCACGCCCACGAGCCTGGCGCAGGAGAGCTTCTCGGCGGTGCTGCGCGCGTCCTCGTACCAGAGGAAGATATGCTGTCCGCTCTCGGTGGTGTAGGTGCACCACGGGCTGCGGGCCGTCGGACCAGCCATCACGGTGTCGCTCTGGCACAGACGCTTGTAAACCGTGGTCTGCAGCGGGTGCGTGGAGCGGACCGCGGTCAGCAGACCGTCCGCGTCCGTCTGCCACGCGCGGGCATCCATGCTGACGGCAAGCGTCAGCTTCGCGGGATCGTCCATCTCACGCGTCGCGGTGCGCACGGCGTAGTAGACCTTGTAGAGCGGCGCGCAGGGATGGTTTCGGTAATAGCGCGAGTTGAGAAATCCGGTGAGGTCGCTCGACGCGTAGTCGTGCGCCATGAGGATCACGCGGTCGCAGAGCGTGCCGAGCGTCTTGAAATCGTAGCCGTCGAAATAGGCGTCGCCGTAGACGGCGGGCATGACGGCTGCGTAAAGCGTCTTGCCCTCGGCGTGCAGCGCGGTGGAAAGCTCCGTCATAAAGGCGTTGAAGCTCTCCTTTCCGGAAGCGCGCAGACCCTCGAAGTCGATGGTCACACCGCTGTAGGGATTGTAGCCGAGGTCGGGATACACGTGCCCCAGCTCCGCCATGATCTCCGTGACCGCCGCCGCGCGGGAGGGCTCGTCGGCGAGCATCGTGCGGAGCGGCGCGTTCGCCATGAAGACGTTGAGCTTGAGCTCCACGCCCGCCTTCGCGCAGCGCGGGAACCACATCGGCATAGCCGGCGGGGATGTAGAAGCCTGAGCTGTCGTCCTTCACAGTCGAGAGCTTCGCGCCCTCCTCAGCGGAGTAGGTCATGTGGCTCCAGCCGAAGCGACAGCGTCGAACTGCTTGGCCTGCTCGAGGCTGCGAGGGACGGACGCGTAGAGCGCGCGTGCTTCCACGTCGTGGGCGCGTGGTACTTTTCATAGACGCGCACGAGCATGGCCGCCGCCTGCTCGCGCGCGCGGTGCCGTCCGGCTCGAAGGTCGTCTCGGTCGTGCCGGTGGTCATGCCAATCTCATAGGCGATGGCAATGTAGCCGCGCTGGGCGGTCACATCGGCGAAGGGCAGCGCCGCGTCCGCGTCCGCCCTGGCAAGCTCGCCGAGGCCGAGCGCACGCACGAGCATCACCGCCATTTCGCGGCGCGTGATGGCATCCCTCGGGCGGAATTTTCCGCCCGCGTCAATGACGCCGTTGGCGGCAGCGGTGTTGACAAACTCCCGCGCCCACGAATCCGCGATGTCGATGGCGGCGTCCTCGCCGCTCACGCTCTCCCAGCCGAACATCCGCACCAGAATGGTGACGAACTGCTCGCGCGAGATGGTCTCTCCGGGGCCGAAGCGCCCCTCCCCGCCGTTCATCAGACCGTACTCTGCGGCCTTGTCGATGCTCTCCCTCGCCCACGAGTCGGCGGGAACGTCGGTGTAGTCTGCGGCGAGCGCGGCGGTGCTCAGCACGAAGCGCGAGTAAACAGCTCAAAAATAAGGTTCGTTTCTTCATGGCAGCCTCCGAGGTCGGAAAAGTTTTCGACATCATTTTACAGGAATCGCCGCCGCATTGCAAGTAGACATAATAAAAAATTATGTTCCCATCAAAAAAGAGACCGCCCGAGCGGTCTCTTTTCGCTGTGCGATATGGGCTTATTGCTCCGCGCGCTGTCGCTGTCCTCTGGCAGCGCTGCAGGGGGTCGGACGCCGCGCTCCTCGCAAGCCGTCTCCGCCTTGGGCGACGGCTTCGCCGCGCCCTTTGCCGAGCAGGATCGTCACAACGCCGAGGCAGCGGCACGGAGACGAGGCCCACCGCAAAGGACAGACCGGGCACACTGGCCGCGATGCGCCAGACGAGGATGCCGATGGCCAGCTCCGCATAGTAGCAGGGAGCCTTCTTCATCGCCCCGCGCCAGAGCAGCGCGCCGAGAAAGAAGCCGAGGAACACGGGAGCGGCGATGATCGCCGCAGCATAAAGGAACAGCACGATCAGCGCAAGGCGCACACCGACATTCGAAATGAACAGCAGGATCGCCGCGAGCGGTACGCCCGCGAGCACCGCGAAGCCAATGCCGAACGCCTTGGCATACCTGCCGAACGGCGCGCCGTAATACTTCCGATCCACCGTCTCCCACAGCGGCGTGAGCCACAGCAGGACGTAGGCGAGCAGCAGCGCGCTCGCGAAGCTCAGCGCCTTACGCAGCACGATGCTGCCGATGCTTGGCTCGTCGTCGGGGGACCGTAATGCTCACGCCCTCATCGCCGCTTTCCGGCTCGTCGTAAAAGCTCGGCGCTGTCCGCGATGCCGTCGGGCACGGAGCGCAGGGCGCTTGCATTGCAGTGCAGCCGCCCGCCGATCTTGGCACCGTCGCCGATGACGACGTTCTCGGCGCTGATGTACACGTCGCCGCCGACGGAACCGGTGATGGTGACGGTGTTGGCGGCGGCGTAGAGGTCGCGCCCCACCGTGCCGTCCACCGTGATGCTCTGACCCGCGGCGAACACGTCGCGCTGCGCCGCGCCGTTCACGCCGATGCTGTAGCCCGCGAGGAACGCGTCGTTCTCCGCCGTGCCGCCGAGCGTCACGTCATAGCCCGCGGCCATGACATACGCTCCTGTACCGTTCACGCCGACGGTCCCTGCCCGCGGCGAGCAGGATGCCGTTCACCGCGGCACTGCTCCGCACGGTCTCTCCCGAAAGAAACAGCGAGCCGTCGCGCGTACCGTCGGCAGAGCCGTCGGCAAAAACGTCCTCGAACGCGGCGCAGGCCGACTACGGCGAGCGCCGTCGCCAGCAGCAGGCTGAGGAACAGGGATATGAGCTTCTTACATTTCATTTTCCTTTTCTCCTTCCACCGCAGCGGGAGCATTTGCCTTCCCATCCGCGTCTTCAAACATTTTGCGGGACTCCTCCTCGCTGAGCCCCATGATGAGGTTGACCGTGCGGCGCATATCGTCCGTCGCCTCGTCCACCCAGTCGGCATCCTCGTGCAGGATGCAGCTCCCCAGACCGTGCGCGAGGAAAATGGCCATGGTGTGCGGGTCCATCGTCGGCTTCGCGCCGCAGGTCATGAGCGTGCGGATGATGTCCTCGATATACGGCTCGATGACCGTGAGCGTCTGCTCGCGAATGGCCCAGCGGACCATGCGGTGCATATTGCCCTCGTACTTCGCGCGGAAGGCGCGCACCTCGCGCTTGATGTAGCTGAAAAAGCGCAGCAGCGCCCGATAGGGCTTCTCCTTCGCCTCGGCGGCAAGCGCCTCAAGGTCCTTCCGGTAGGGCTCGAAGAAGTGGTCAAGCACATCAGTGAACAGATCGTCCTTTGTCTTGTAGTAATAGTAGAACAAGCCGACCTCGCCGCCGACCTCCAGCATAATGCCGCGCACGCTCGTGCCGTCATAGCCGTGCTCAAAGATCTGTCGTCCTCCGACCTCGCGGATGCGGTTCTTCGTGCCGCCCTCGATCATCTGCTTTCGTGCCATAGGGAGTGCTCCTTTCCTGAACAGTTCTCAAATTATAGCACGCCGTAAAGAAATTGCAATATGGCGTTTTGAACAATATTCAAAAATATTCAAAAATATACTGTATGTATTTCAAGCTTTTTTGGCGGAAAAGATCCGGCGAAGCGCGGATGATGAATGATGCGTGCAGGAAAGCGCAAAAGGTCATTGCGTTTTTGTCTATTCTCTGATAAACTGGAATACATTACAAGCAACTGCAAGCAGGACCGACTGAACGAAACAGAAGGGAGCTTTATCGTATGGGACTGATCAAAGCGATCGCGGGCGCGGCGGGCGGCGTGATGGCCGACCAGTGGAAGGAATACTTCTACTGTGAAGCGATGCCCGCAAACATTCTGGCGACCAAGGGCCACAAGAAGGTCACGGGGCGTTCGAGCAACTACAAGGGCGACGAGAACATCATCACCAACGGCTCGATGATCGCCGTAGCGGACGGTCAGTGTATGCTCATCGTCGAGCAGGGCAAGGTCGTGGAAGTCTGCGCCGAGCCGGGCGAATTTCTCTACGATTCCTCCACCGAGCCGAGCATCTTCTCGGGCAAGCTCGGCGACAGCATCGGCGCTGTCTTTAGCAACATCGGCAAGCGTTTCACCTTCGGCGGCGAGGCGCCGAAGGACCAGCGCGTTTACTACTTCAACACCAAGGAGCTCGTCGGCAACAAGTACGGCACGGCGTCTCCCCGTTCCGTTCCGTGTCGTGGATCAGCGCGCGGCGATCGACATCGACGTGGGCATCCGCTGCTTCGGCGAGTACAGCTACACATCGCCAACCCGCTGCTGTTCTACACGAACGTCTGCGGCAACGTGAGCGAGGACTATGACCGCTCGACGTGCTCGACAGCCAGCTCAAGACCGAGCTGCTCACCGCGCTCCAGCCCGCGTTCGCGAAGATCAGCGAGATGGGTATCCGCTACTCCGCGCTGCCCGGCCACACGGTCGAGCTGGCGGACGCGCTCAACGAGGCGCTGAGCGCCAAGTGGCGCGACCTGCGCGGCATTGAGGTCGTCTCCTTCGGCGTTTCCTCCGTCACGGCGAACGAGGAAGACGAGAAGATGATCAAGGAGATGCAGCGCAACGCGGCGTTCATGGACCCGACCCGCGCGGCGGCGCACCTCGCGGGCGCGACCGGCGACGCGATGAAGACGGCGGCGGCGAACCCGAACGGCGCGGTCGGCGCGTTCATGGGCATGGGCATGGCCGGCGGCATGGCAGGCGCGCAGATGGGCACCCTCTATCAGCAGGGCGCGCAGCAGCAGGCGGCGCCGGCGGCGGCAGGCTGGACCTGCGTGTGCGGACAGGCGGGCAACACGGGCAAATTCTGCTCGAACTGCGGCAAGCCCGCCCCCGCTCCGGCGAATGAATGGACCTGCGAGTGCGGCACGAAGAACACGGCAAGTTCTGCTCGAACTGCGGCAAGCCCGCGCCCGCGGGCGAGTGGACGTGCGACTGCGGCACCGTGAACAAGGGCAAGTTCTGCTCCAACTGCGGCAAGCCCAGAGCCTGAGCGATCCACAAACGATAAAACGGTATGATCGGGCCTGCCGCGCTGCGTGGCAGGCTCCTGCCGGCCTTATGACAAGTCTGAAAAAGGAGAAAAAAGCATGGCAAATCAGGTGACCAATTACAAGTGTCCCGCCTGCACCGGCCCGCTGCGCTTCGACAGCGCGACCGGCAAGCTCCAATGCGACTTCTGCGGCTCGAGCTACGAGGTCGCGGAGATCGAAAAGCTCTACGCCGAGAAGGACGCGCAGGCTGCCGGCGCGTTCCGTCAGGCGGAGGAACAGGCCGCGGCGGACGGCGAATGGACCGCCGTCTCCGGCAGCGACTGGGGTGCGGACGCGGAAAAGCTGCGCGTCTATTCCTGCCCGAGCTGCGGCGCGGAGCTGATCTGCGACGAGACGACCAGCGCGACCTCCTGCCCCTACTGCGGCAACAACACCATCGTGCCCGGGCAGTTCAGCGGTGCGCTCAAGCCCGACTATGTGCTGCCCTTCAAGCTGGATAAGGCCGCCGCAGTCGCGGCGCTCAAAAAGCACTACGGCGGCAAGAAGCTGCTGCCGAAGGCGTTCTCCAATGAGAACCACATCGAGGAGGTCAAGGGCGTCTACGTCCCCTTCTGGCTCTACGACGGCAGCGCGGAGGTCGATGTCCGCTGCCACGGCACCAAGGTGAGCGGCTACTCCACCGCCCGTGAAAACGTGACCGTCACGAACCATTACGACGTGCGCCGCGCGGGCACGGTGCGGTTCGAGCGCGTGCCGGTGGACGCCTCGAGCAAGATGCCTGACGACCACATGGACGCCATCGAGCCCTTCGACTACAAGGAGCTCAAGCCCTTTTCCACGGCGTATCTGCCCGGCTTCCTCGCCGACAAGTACGACGTTTCCGTGCAGGACTGCGCCGAACGCGCGGACAGCCGCTGCGAAACGAGCGCCGTGGAGCTGATGGAGCAGGACGCCCGCGGCGACTACACCTCCTGCACGGTCGAAAGCCGAAACGTCACGCTCCACCGCGGCAAGGTCCACTACGCCCTGCTGCCCGTGTGGATGCTGAGCACGAAGTGGAACGGCAAGAGCTTTCTCTTCGCCATGAACGGCCAGACCGGCAAGCTCGTCGGCGACCTGCCGCTCGACAAGGGACTGTACTGGAAGCATTTCGCCGCCATCACCGGTCTTTGTATGCTGGGCGTGATGGCTGCCGGACTTCTCCTGAGCCTGTAAGGAGGTGGCATGATGATGAAGAAATATGCTTCCCTGCTCTTCGCCCTCGTCCTCGCGCTGTCGCTGAGCGTGTCCGCCGCGGCGGCGGATGCGGACGTCTATGTTTACGACGACGCCGACATTCTCTCCACGGACGAATGCGCCGCGCTCAACGAGGCGGCGGCCGCCGTCAGCGAGCAGTACGGCTGCGGCGTGTACGTCGTGACCGTCGACGACATGGCGGACTGCATCGACCCCGACACGGTCACGGAGACCGGTGAGACCGGCATGGCCGCCTTCACCGAATACGCATGGGATGCGCTCGGGCTTGCCGCCTCCTACGACAGCAACGGCATCATGCTCGCGCTGAGCATGGCCGAGCGCGATTTCCAGATGCTCGCCCACGGCGACACCGCCAACGCCGCCTTCACCGACTACGGCGAGTACATCATGCAGGACGAGTTCCTCGACAATTTCCGTGAGGACGACTGGTACGGCGGCTTCGCGGACTACATCGCCGCGTGCGGCCGCTACCTCGAGGCCAACGCCAACGGCGCGCCCATTGACGTGGAGCCGTCCGACGAAACCGAGGAGGAATATGAACCGCTGAGCTTTGGGGATAAGCTTTTCTTTGCCGCCCTCATGGCCTTCCGGTTCGGTCTGCCCCTCGGCCTGATCGTGGCGTTCATCGTCTGCGCGGTCTATAAGCGTCAGCTCAAGAGCGTGCGCCGCGCGACCGAGGCCGCGCGCTACACCGTCTCCGGCGGCGCCGAGATCACCGCGCGCGAGGATCGCTTCACCCACACCACCGAGGTGCGCACGCCCATCAAGACGGAGTCCGACGACCACGACAGTGGCCCGAGCTTCTCCGGCGGCACGACCGTCAACTCCGGCGGCTTCTCGCACTCCGGCGGAAAATTCTGAATCCCCGAAAGGAAAACATCTCCCATGAAACGAATCCTTTGCGCGCTGCTCAGCGCGCTGCTGCTGCTCACCCTCACCGCCTGCGGCGGGAAAAAGCCGGCGGAGGACCCCTCCGTGCAGCCGCCGGTCGAGCAGCCCGATCCCCCCGACTCTCCCGCGCCGAGCGAGGCAGAGCAGTCGCTCGCCGACCTGCGCGAGACCATCCGCGCCGCGGGCGCGGTGCTCGGCTGTGCCTACCTCGGCTCGACCGGCGGCGAGGAGAGCGCCGATCTGACCGCCCTGCTCGAGGGCGCGGACTGTCTCACCGCCTATCCCTTCCTGCATGGAGATCCCCGTGGAGCAGGTCGTCGCCCCGGCGGCTGGGACATCTACTGCATCGTCCCCGCCGACGAAAATGCGGACGTCGCCGTGAACGAATACGGCTGGCTCAACGAGGGCGCGGAGCTGCCCGAGGCCGGCGAACTCCTCTATCACGGCAGCGGCGCTGCGCCGGTGTATCTCATCGCCAACGAGAGCGACATCATGCCAAACACGCAGGTCACCGTCACCGCCGCGGACGGCACAGCCGTCATCTACCAGCCCTTCCTCAGCTTACGGGACGGCTCTCTCGCCGTTCCCGAGGACGGCACGGTGTACGACTTCACCGTTTACCCCGAAGGCTTTGTGCGTGAAACAACCGCCTGAGCCGCCAAATCCACAACAGATCGCGAGGTTTTAGCTTGTCTTCCCCCTCCCTGCGCGGCCTCTGGAACGAGTGCCGCGCCACCGTGCGCGGCCTGGAGCGCTGGAGCTGCTGCATGGCGTTTTTCTCCAGCGCGTTCCTGGCGTTCGGTCTCTACCACGTCCACTCCGTCTCCGGCATCACCGAGGGCGGCGTGCTCGGCGCGACGCTGCTGCTCGACCATTGGTTTTCCCTCTCCCCCGCTGTCTCCGGCTTCGTGCTGAACCTGCTGTGCTACGGCTGGGGCTGGCGGCTGCTGGGCCGCAGCTTCATTGCCTACTCGCTCATCGCGACCGTGGGCTTCTCGCTGCCCTACAAGCTCTACGAGCTGTTCCCGCCGCTCTGGCCGCAGCTGGCCGAAATGCCGCTGCTCGCCGCCGTGGTCGGCGCGCTGTTTGTCGGCGTCGGCGCGGGGTTGACCGTTCGCGCGGGCGGCGCCTCCGGCGGCGACGACGCACTCGCCATGTGCATCGCGCACGTCACGGGCATGGGCATCCAATGGGCCTATCTCTCCACCGATCTGGTGGTGCTCGGCTTGTCGCTGACTTATATCCCGCTGCGGCGCATCGGCTACTCGCTGCTGACCGTGCTCATTTCGGGCCAGCTCATCGGGCTTGTGCAGAGGCTCCCGCTCCCGTGGGATAAGCCGCGGCCGGAGGCTGCGGAATAACGCAAAAAGGAAGCAGATGCTTTGCATCTGCTTCCTTTTATTCCGCTTGCTTTTTGCCTCAGCCGACGAGGGATGCGGTATCCATGGCGATCATCAGCTCTTCGTTGGTGGGGATGAGCAGGACCTTGACCTTGGAATCCGTGGCGGAGATCACGCGCTCCTCGCCGCGGACGTTGTTGGCGTCCTCGTCCATCTTCACGCCCATGTACTCCAGGCCGGACGCGATCTGCATACGCTCGAGCGCGTCGTTCTCGCCGACACCGGCGGTGAAGATGATGGCGTCCACGCCGCCCATGACGGCGGCATACGCGCCGATGAGCTTCTTGACCTCGTAGGCGAACTTCTCGCGGGCGAGCGCGCAGCGCTCGTTGCCCTTCTCAGCACCCTCCTCCAGATCGCGGAAGTCGGAGGAAACGCCGGAGATGCCCTCCATACCGGACTTTTTGTTGAGGATGTTCAGCATCTCACCGATGGAGTAGCCGTACTTGTTCATCAGGTACTCCAGAATGCCGGCGTCGATGTCGCCGGCGCGGGTGCCCATGGGAAGACCGGCGAGGGGCGTAAAGCCCATGGAGGTCTCCACGCTCTTGCCGCCGTCCACAGCGGTGACGGAGGAGCCGTTGCCGAGGTGGCAGGAGATGAGCTTCAGGCTCTCGATGGGCTTGCCGAGCATATCGGCGGCGCGGGAGGCCACATACTTGTGGCTGGTGCCGTGGAAGCCGTAGCGGCGGACCTTGTCGTTCTCGTAATACTCATAGGGAATGGCATAGGTGTAGGCCACGGGAGGCATCGTCTGATGGAAGGCGGTGTCGAACACGGCGACCATGGGCACGCCGGGCATGAGCTGCTGGCAGGCCTTGATGCCGATGATGTTGGCGGGGTTGTGCAGGGGGGCCAGGGGGTTGCACTCCTCGATGGCGGCCATGACCTCGTCGGTGATCAGGACGGACTTGGCGAACTTCTCGCCACCGTGGACCACCCGGTGACCCACCGCGTCGATCTCCTTCATAGAGCCGATGACGCCGTTCTTCTCGTCCACGAGGGCGTTGAGGACGGCGGCGATGGCTTCGTTGTGGGTGGGCATGGCGACGTCGGCGGCCTTGATGGCCTCCTTGCCCTCGAGCTGGGGCTTGTAGGTGAACTTGCCGTCGATGCCAATGCGCTCGCAAAGGCCCTTGGCGAGCAGCGTGCCGGTGGCGGGATTGAGAAGCTGATACTTCAGGGAAGAGCTTCCTGCGTTGATGACCAGAACATTCATGTTGTTTCCTCCGTTTTCCAGGGGGCGGCGTCTTGCAATGTGCCCCAATTTCAGGTAAGATAGAGATGGGAATTGCGGGAATTTGTCCAACGGACCAATACATACGCCTTTTATTATAGCAAAAATTTCCGTGATGACAACCATAAATTTTTTTGCAGGAGCCAAAATTGTAACCATTTTGAGATGATTTTTATGCGGACTGCTGGTATCATAAGTGAGTATAATCCATTCCATCGCGGCCACGCCTGGCAGATCAGCGAGCTGCGCCGCCGTCTCGGCGCGGAGACCGCCGTCGTCTGCGCCATGAGCGGCAGCTTCGTCCAGCGGGGCGATTTTGCCGTCATGCGGACGCACGCACGCGCGGAGGCCGCCGTGCGCGGCGGCGCCGACCTCGTGCTCGAGCTGCCGCTGCCGTGGGCGATCGCGTCCGCCGAGGGCTTCGCCGCGGGCGGCGTGGGCGTTCTGGCGGCGACCGGCGCGGTGGACACGCTGGTCTTCGGCAGCGAATGCGGCGACACGGAAACGCTGAAAGCCGTGGCGGCGGCGCTCGAATTGGAGTCCTTTGCCGCGTATCTGCGTCAGGGCTTACAGGCGGGCGTCTCCTTCGCCGCGGCACGAGAGGCCGCCGCACGCAAGCTGCTCGGTGAGAAGGCCGCCGTCCTCACGCAGCCGAACGACATTCTGGGCGTGGAATACTGCAAGGCCATCGCGCGTCAAAATGCTGTGATGGAGCCGCTGGCGCTGCCGCGAAGGGGCGTCGGGCACGACGGCGGCGCGGCAGAGGGCTTCGCCTCCGCGAGCCGCATCCGCGAGCTGCTCATAAACGGCGGGAACGCCGACGAATTTCTCACGCCGGAGAGTGCGGACATCTATGCACGCGAGTGCGCGGCGGGCCGCGCGCCGGTGATGATGGCAAACGCCGAGCGGGCGATCCTCTCCCGTCTGCGTACGCTGACCGAGGCGGACTTCGCCCCCTTCGACGGCGGCGGCGAGGGGCTTTACCACCGCTTACGACGTCGTACAGCGCGAAACGAGCATCGGGACATTCTCGCCGCGGCGAAGTCAAGCGCTACGCCTACGCGCGGGCTGCGGCGGCTGTTGCTTGCCGCTTACCTCGGCGTCACACCGGAGGACACCCGCAGCGCGTGCCCTACCTGCGCGTGCTGGCGTGCAATGCGCGCGGGCGCGAGGTGCTCCGATGCATGAAAACGACCGCCGCCGCGCCTGTCCTCACGAGGAGCGCGGACGTGCGGCGGCTGGACGCGGCCGCGCAGCGGCTCTTCGCCCTGACCGCCCGCGCCGAGGAGCAATATACTTTGGCCTATCCGTCCCTTGCCGCGGCGAAGCCCGGCAGCGCATGGACGACCGACCCGGTCATTCTGTGACCTCCCCTCTTTCAGAAAGGAGACACCGCATGAAAAAAACTGCTTTCCACCCTGCTCGCGCTCTCGCTGGCGCTGTCACTCGGTGCCTGCGCCGTCAAGGTCGAGCCGGACAAGCCCGACGAACCGGCAAAGGACGAGCTGCGCGTCGTCTTTACCGAGGAACACCTGACAAAGGAAGTCGAATACAAGGCCGACGACGGCACGGTGCTGCTCATCGAAAAATACGATCTGCCGCAGCGAGGTCCCGCACATCGGCCGACGAGGTCTATACGCCGCCGGTCAGCAATGCGGCGGTCGACGTCCCGCAGGAATACGCCGCGGCGCTTGCCTTCAACGCCGAGATGCAGCATGCCGCGGACGCGCTGGACGCCTCCGCGCAGGAGGCGCTGGCAATGGCGCGGGAGCATTACGCCGGCCTCGACGAAGAGCAGCGCGCCTACTGGGCGAACTACGCCGAGGAGCTGATCGTGGACGACATCTGCCAGTTCAGCGGTCTTGTGAGCGCCTGGGGCGGGGGTTACTCCAACTACGGCGGCGCGCACGGCTGGGAGAGCATCCGCGCCTGGGCTTCGACCTGACGACCGGCGAATTTCTGACGCTCGACAGTCTGGACGCGCAGCCCTCGACCGACAGCGCCCTCGGCGAATCGCTGACGCACACGCTGGCGATGGCGGTTCTGGAGCAGATCGACGCGCAGGGGCTGAGCGAGTATTACTTCGAGGATTACGCCTCCTACATCTTCGACCTTGCCGCCAACGCGAGCTTCTACTTCAACGACAAGGGCTTGACCATCGTCTTCGCCCCCGCCGTCATCGCACCCTATGCCGCCTCGGCGCAGAAATTCGAGATCCCCTACAGCCGCTTCTACAACGCGCTCGACGCGCACACGCAGTCACTGCTCGATGTGCCGCAGGACGAGATCATCATTGCGGACTATTACACCACCAAAAACGCTCTGGTCGTGGTTCAACATGACCACCCCGCCCGTGGACAGCGGCGCGCCTCGGCATCACGGTGGACGGTCTTCCCTCGCCCGCGTCACGCTGGGCGACGTGAACACGCTCGACGAGCTGCGCGCGCTGCTGTGCGAGCATGTCAGCGCGGGAGCTTGCCGACGAATGGCGCCACAGGCCGCTTTGTGGAGTCCGACGGCGCGCTTACGCGGCGTGGCCGACCGCGGCAGCGACATCACCATCGACACCGAGAGCTATCTGGTCGCGTGGAACGGCGATAGCGGCGAGATCATGCAGACCATCACCCGTCGGGAATGGAATGACGAAAACCGGCGATTTTGTGCCTGTTCCCGGAAGCGAGACTTATTACGGCTACCCCTTTACCACGATGAACCGCCACGCGGTGTTCTCCCGCGTTCCCCGCCCTGAAAAAAAAAATAAAAAAGCGGAGACTGTTCGACAGTCTCCGCTTTTTCTATGCGTTTCAATCGACGTGCTCGCTCGCGCGCATGGCGAGGATGGTGCGCTCAATGAGGGTGTCCAGATCCCAGCCAAGCAACTCCGCGCCGCGCTCGATGACCTCGCGCGAGCAGCCGGCGGCAAACTTTTTGTCCTTGTACTTCTTCTTAACGGACTTTACCTCGAGGTCGCTGACGCTCTTGCTCGGGCGCATGAGGGCGACCGCGCCGATCAGACCGGTCAGCTCGTCGGCGGCAAAGAGGACCCTTTCTCCATCTCGTGCCGCGGCTCGGCAGGCCGTCGAAATGCAGGCCGTAGCCGTGGCTGGCGGTCGCGCGGATCAGGCGCTCATCCAGTCCCTTTTCCCCGCATGATCTCCTGCGATTTGATGCAGTGTTCGTCGGGATACATCTCAAAGTCAAGGTCGTGCAGGAGACCCACGGTCTCCCAGAAGTCGGCCTCGTCGCCGTAGCCCAGCTCATTTGCGTACCAGCGCAGCACATCGCCCACGATCCGGCCGTGCTTGAGGTGAAATTCACCCTTGTTGTACTCGTTAAGCAGCTCCCATGCCTGTTCTCTGGTCAACGCCATAACAATGCCTCCTTCAAGGGATTCTCGTCCGTGAAGTGGACGTGGTTGAAAAAATGTGGTCGGAGCAGAAGCAGTGATAGCCCGCGCACGGAGCAGTAGCGGAACTGCAGCTCCGGATTCGTGACGTCGGTGCGGCCGCAGACCGCGCACTTGTGGCGGTAGCCCTGACTCTGCTGCTCGCGCTGCGTCTGACGGACGGCGTTGTGGAAGTGCGCCGCCTGCTTGTCCGCGCTCCGCCCGCTTGGCAAAAGCGCCCCAGCTCCGGCGCGAAGAACACAAAAGAAGTTCAGCAGCGCCACGAGCGGCAGCACCACGCCGATCCAATAGCGGGAGACGGCGCAGAAGAAGATGATGTACGCGAAGTAGCACGCATCCAGAATGGCCATCCACTTGATCTTGACCGGAATGAAGAAGAACAGCAGCACCTGCGCGTCGGGATAGAGCGTGGCGAAGGCGAAGAACATGGCAAAATTCACATAGGTCGGCCCGCCACCTGCCAGTCGTGCCCGGTGATCGGGCTCGTGATGACCGCGCCGAGCGCCGTGAGCAGCACGCCGCTGAGGTAGTAGATGGTGAACTTCGCCGTACCCCACTCGCGCGCTCGAGCGTCGAGCCGATCCGGTAATAGAAATAGCAGCTCACCAGCAGCCAGAAGGGTCGCGTGTCCGTCGGCAAAAAGCTGAAGGACAGCAGCCGCCAGAGCTGCCCCTGCTTGAGCCCCGCCCAGCTGAAAGCTGAGAATGGAGTAAAAGGAGCCTCCGTCAAGCGTGGAGAACAGGGAGAGCAGATAGAAGGCGATGTTGCCGACGACGATGTGAAGCATCAGGTTCGGAATGCCGAAGTTCGGATGCAGCACGCAGAAGCGGTCGATGCGGCGGCGCAGAGGGTCAAGGTCGATCCCTCCGATCGTGAAAATAACATCCTGCATTGTACCCTATGCGGCGGAAAAAGTCATGACCAAATTATAAATTCCGCGAAAATTCCGCCGCGCGGCGGCGAATTTTTCGGCTCAATAGTGATATTTTCGCCGCTTCGCGGCAAGGAGCGAAACGGTGACGAGCAGCGTGAGCGATTCCGCGGCGGTGACGGCGAGCCAGATGCCGTTGATGTCCAGCCACCTCGGCAGCAGCAAGATCGCCGCGACCTGAAACACCAGCGTCCGCAGGAACGAAATGAGCGCGCTGTCCGTGCCGTCGTTCAACCCGGTGAAGAACGCCGAGCCGAAGATGTTGAAGCCGAAGACGAGGAACGAGACGGATAGATGCGCAGGGCGTTGACCGTCATATCGTGCAGCGCCGCGTCATGCAGCCCACAAAGGGTCGGCGATAAGATAGGCAAAGGGTCTGGAAGCGCCGGTCATGACGAGGCTCACGAGCACGGTGATAATCAGGCTCTTGCGCAGGGGCTTTTTGAGCTCCGCATGGGTTTGTGCGCCGTAGTGGTAGCCGACGACCGGCGTGACGGCGATGGAATAGCCGAAAGAAAAATGCCTTGAAGATGAAGTCGACGTACATCAGAACACCGTAGGCACGCTCACGCCGTCCTCCTGCGCGATGGCCATGAGCTGCACGTTGTAGGGATGCCGACGAGCGAGCCGGAGAGATTGCTCACCACCATCTCGCTCGAGCCATTACAGCAGGCCCGCCAAAGCGCGCGCAGGTCAAAGCACGGCCGTCCGAGCCGCAGCGGCGTGTCGTTCTCGCGCAGGCAGGCGCGAGCGGAATGGCCGCACCGACCGCCTGCGAAAGGGCGGTGGCGAGTGCCGCGCCCGCAAGTCCGGAACGGAAGGACGTAGACAAGCAGGAAGTCGAGCACCACGTTGTCGGGCCTCCGCGAACACCGTCACCTTCAGCCCGAAGCCCGGTTTTTTCCGCCGTGGCAAGGAAGCTCTGAAAGCTGTTTTGCAGCATGAAGAGCGGCAGCGAGACGAGCAGGATGCGCCCATAGAGCACGCAGTCGTCGATGGTCAGCTCCGTCGCACCGACGGGCATAGGAGATCGGCCGGATGAACACGAAGAAGACCGCGGCGAGCACCGCGCCGCCGACCGCCAGGATCGCGACGAGCATCGAGAAGATGCCGTTCGCCTCCGCTTCGTCTTTTCCTCGCCGAGGGTCTGCTTTGGCGATGAGGGGCGCTGCCGCCGGTGCCGAGCATGAAGCCGAAGGCGGAGAGCGCCATGAGTACGGGGAAGATGAGTTGAGCGCGGCGAAGGCGTTCTTGCCCACGCAGTTGGAACAAAGAAGCCGTCCACGATGCTGTAGACCGAGGTGACGATCATCATGACGATGCTGGGCATCGTGAAGCGCAAAGCTTTTGGTGGGTAAAATGATCGGAAAGCGTGATCCACCAAGGCGTTCTGCCTCCCGCTGTCCGGCTTTTGCGGCAGTTAACTGAAGAAATTTCCGTTGAACTCCCGCAGGGAGAAGACTTCTGATAGTCGCGGACACACAGCACCACGTCGGGCTGATAGGCCGCGATATGAAGTCCTTCAGGCTCTGCACCGTGTAGTGGCGCAGGTCGACCGAGCGCAGCTCGTTGAAAACTAGTGGCAAAGGCACTCCACCGATTGGTGAAGCTATCGCCGAAGAAAGGGCGTTGGGGAAGCCAGGGCGGTCGGTTCGATGACCGTCTCAGCAATGTCGCCGCCATGTAGGCCGGGTCAGCGGCGGGTCGCTGCCCGGAGGCAATGGAGCCGTGGCCTCCGCCGCCGCGCCGTTATCGAAGCGGGTGAGAGGGATGTCCTCGGCGAACGAGGCCGTGAAGACTTTCATCGTTGCCGCGCAGGCCGAGCAGCTTTGCGAGCCGCATGTGATTGGGCAGCGCGGAGAAGGTCACGTCCGTCCCTCCTCGGGAACGCGGGCGCGCAGCCGCCACCCGAGCCGTTCCGCCGCCGCACGGTAGTCACATACGCGCCGCGCAGGCTGCGAGTGGTGTCCACCTTGAGCTGAACTCCGGCAGATGGCGTCAAAGTCTCGCCCATGTTCACATAGGCGATGCCCCCGCGCCTCCATGGCCTGGAAAGCGCCACGCAGTCGCGGCGGTAGTAAAGCGCGGTTTTTCGGGATACTCGTCCTCGTAGTAGGCGTACTGGCAGGGCACGGCGAGATAGCAGTAGTATCCCCCCGTAAGCCTCGATCTGATCGCGCGCGGGCGTTGTCCGCCGCCACGGTGTCGGCCTCGCGCACGATATCCTCGGCGGTGTCGGGCATGGTGTAGAGCTCCTCGAGCAGCGCGTCGGGCGTGACGACGACCACGTTCACCACGGGGCGGTGAAAAAAGATTCAGGTCGCACCAGGTCACCGCGCGGGAGCGCGGCGGTGCGCCGTGGCGGCGTAGTCGCAGAACATGGTCTCCAGCTCGCCGAAGACCTTACCGTTTGCGATGCTCTCGACGCTGATTTCGGGGAAAGCGGAGAGGTTGCGGTTTTCGTAGTAGGAGTAGCGCTCCTTCGGCAGCAGGATGGTCGCTGCCATCAGAACCAAGTGTGCCGGAAAAGAGCAGGACCATCACCACTCGCTGAATTTTTTCATAGCGCGGCGCCTCCTCTCAGAACCGGAAGTAGATGAAGGGATTGAACGAGCCCGTGACGAGCCTGCAGTATGAGCACGCCAGCAGCGTCATCATCGCTGCGAGCTTCGGCCCCCACGTCAGCACGGCGCGGGCGGGGCGCGGCGTCCCGCTTTGAAGCGCGCCGTCTCCAGCCATTGCTTCACCGGCAGAGCGGCGATGCAGCAGCACAGCAGGCTCCGGCGAGAACTCCAGCGCGTAATACACGGCGCGGCTGCCGCACCCTCACACGCCGCTGCTGCGCCGAACATGGCGGCGAAGTAAGCCGCCGCAGCCGTGAGCGTCTCGGCGGCGGAAGAGCACCCAGCTGAATACGACCAGCACCATCGCGTAGGCGTGGCGCACGAGCGACGGCAGACGCCCAGAGCCTTTGCCCCAAAGGAACTTTTCCCCACGAGCAGCAATAAAGAAACCAAAGTCCCTCATGCGATGAAATTCCAGCTTGCGCCGTGCCACCATTCCGGCTGTCAGGAACCAGACGACGAAGAGGTTCCACATTGCGCGCCCTCGAGCAGCGGTTGCCGCCCAGCGGGATATACACATACTCCCGGAACCAGGTTCCCAGCGAAATATGCCACCGCCGCCAGTATTCGGTAATGCTGCGGCTCAGATATAGGGAAGTGAAGTTTTCCAGGAAGTGGAAGCCGAAAATGCGCCCGAGCCGATGGCCATATCGGAATAGCCGGAAAAGTCAAAGTAAATCTGGAAGGTGTACGCCACCGCGCTCAACCACGCGTCCCCGAGGGCATAACGGCGGCAAAGGCCGCATCCGCGATCCGCGCCGCCTACCTGGTTCGCCAGCAGCATCTTCTTGCCAAGGCCGAAGAGAAGCGCACCGCGCCGGCGGAAACTGGAGACGGACTCATGCCGCTCGTCGATCTCCTCCTCCACCGTTTTGTACTGCACGATGGGCCCCGCGATGAGCTGCGGGAACAGCGCGATGTAAAGCGCGAGCTTTGAGCGGGATTTTTCTTCACGGCGGCACGGTGCCTCGGTATACATCAATGACATAGCTGAGCGCCTGAAAGGTGAAAAAAAGATGCCGATGGGCAGCGTGACCTGCAGCACCGGGTTGACCGGCATAGAGCGTGGAGCATCTCGCCGAAGAAGCCCGCGTACTTGAACCAGCCCCAGCGCCCGATAAGCCCCAGCACCACGGCAAGCGTCATGCCGAGCCGCCGCGTTTTCGGTGCGCCGGTGCCGCCAGCCACCCCGCCGCACAGTAGTTGATGGCGATGGAGAGCAGCATGAGCAGCAGAAATTTCCGGTTCGCCCCAGGCATAGAACAGCAGGCTTGGCCAGCAGGACAAGGTTCCTCAGATAGCGGCAGCGCCGCGGGCACAGGTAAATACAGGACAAGCAGGCACGGAAGGAAAAGAAACAAAAAGGTGGCGCTGCTGAATACCATGACACTCTCTCCCCTCTTGAAAATGAGCAAAAAAAAAATCCATTCCTTTTTTTGACCGGACGCATCGATCTTCTCGACCGCTGCGGCTGCGGCCTGGAGGTCTCAATACTCTCGCATTTTTTGCTGTGGCTATTGTGGCAAAGAAAGGGCAAAGTCCTGGGATTTGGAAATTCTTGGGAAATATCTGTTGACATCACATGGGAATCCGGGTAGAATAATTTCGGCAAATACCAGACAAGTTCATACTTCATCAAGAGTGGTGGAGGGAACGACTGGAAAATACCACGGCAACCTGCCCGAAGCGCAAGGTGCCAAATCCGTCGAACGAATCGAAAGATGAGGAAAGCAAAAAAGTTTTCGCACTCGACCGATTCGGCCGAGCGCGCTTTTGTTTTTTACGCGAAAGAAAGGAAAGAAAGTAAATCATGGCAAAGCGTTTATTCACCTCCGAAAAGCGTCACCGAAGGCCATCCCGATAAGATCTGCGATCAGATCTCCGACGCGGTGCTGGACGCCATTCTGAAAAAAAGGCCCCGAACGGCCGTGTCGCCTTGCGAGACGACCGTCTCCACCGGTCTTGTTCTCGTCATGGGCGAGATCACCACGAGCTGCTACGTCGACATCCCAAGATCGTGCGCGACGTCGTGCGCGACATCGGCTACGACCGCGCGAAATTCGGCTTTGACTGCGACACCTGCGCGCGTTATCACCAACATCGACGAGCAGTCCCCCGACATCGCCATGGGCGTCAACACTCCTCGAGGCGCAAGGCGGACGCGGCGCGACGACCTCGACACCGGCGCCGGCGACCAGGGGATGGTCTTCGGCTACGCCTGCAACGAAACGACGGAGCTCATGCCGCTGCCCATCTCTCTCGCGCATAAAATGGCGCGCCGTCTGACCGAGGTGCGCAAGAACGGCACGCTCCACTATCTCCGTCCGGACGGCAAGACCCAGGTCACTGTGGAGTACGACAAGGAGCAACCGCCCTGTGCGCATCGACACGGTCGTCATCTCCTCCCCAGCACGCGCCGGAGGTCGAACGGGGTGAGCAGATCCGCGCGGATCTTATCCGCGAGCTGGTCATCAAGATGATCCCGCCGAGCCTGCTCGATGACGATATCCGCTACCTCATCAACCCCACCGGCCGCTTTGTCATCGGCGGGCCGCGGGCGACTCCGGCCTGACCGGGCGCAAGATTATTGTTGATACCTACGGCGGCAGTGCCTGCCGCACGGCGGCGGCGCGTTCTCCGGCAAAGATCCGACCAAGGTGGACCGCAGCGCCGCGTATGCCGCGCGCTATGTGGCGAAGAACATCGTTGCCGCCGGTCTTGCCCATCGCTGCCAGGTGCAGCTCGCTTACGCCATCGGCGTGGCCGAGCCCCGTGAGCGTGAACGTCACGACGTTCGGCACCGGCACGGTGTCCGACGAGACGCTCGAAAAGCCGTGAAGAAGGTCTTTGACCTGCGCCCGACCGCCATCATCCGCAACCTCGACCTGCGCCGCCCGATTTACCGTCAGCTCCGCCGCCTACGGTCACATGGTACCGAACTGGGCGTCGCGTGGGAAAAGATGCGACCGCGTGGAGGCGCTCCGCGCCGCGCGCTGGTCTCGCGCACAGAAAAGCCGTTTTTCAAAGGGTCCCGCCGCGTACGGCGGGGCCGCGCATGAACTGAAACGCACCGTATCGCGCGCTTCGGCGGCACACCGCCAAGCTTCGGCGGCATCGCCATCGTCGTTATCAGGGTAATTGCGGCAACAACTGCGGCTGCGACCAGCAGTGCTGCCCGCGTCAAATTTCCCGCCTCCCCGCCGCCTCCGTATCGCCTACGGCGTGATCCGGGCGAAACCGATCGCAGGGCGTGCAGGGCATTCAGGGGCGTTCCCGGTCCACATCGACCCACGGGGGCGCAGGGCGTGGGGTCTGCAAAGGCGCAAGGTACCGGTAAGCGGGTGCGCAGGGAGCACAGGGTACGGGTGCCGGATTGCGCAGAACAGGGCGCACAGAGAGCACCAGGGTGCTCGCTTTTGACCAGCACGCAGTCGGTACTGCTAGCTTCCCGGTACTGTCGGATTCTGCCGATACATCAAATTTTCCGAGCCTACCGGCGCTGCAGATTACTGTCGATTGTGACGATTGCCGAAGAGGCCATGTCGACTTTCTGACTGCGGCGACGATCCAGTCCGCGGCGGCGGTCGCAGGCACACCGATCCCGGCAACACGGCGGCTCAGCTCGGCACGCTGCTCGCCAGTCTGCGCGCGGCGGGTCTGCTTTCGCCACCTGAGAGAAGCAAAGCAACGGCGGCGCGGTGTTCCGCGCCGCCTACATAGCATGGGAGGGATATTTCGCTTTGAAGGTATGCGTTTACGCCATCTGCAAAAATGAGTCGCAGTTGTTGACCGCTTCATGGGCGCTCAATGTCCGAGGCCGACTATGTCTGCGTTTCGACACCGGCTCGAAAGCGACGACAGTGGAGCGTCTGCGCGCACGTGGAGCCATCGTGGGCGAGGTCGTCTCGCCGTGGCGCTTCGACACGGCGCGGAACGAGTCGCTGGGGCTCATTCCCGCCGACGCGGACATCTGCTGCGCCATCGATCTCGACGAGCAGTTCCACCCGGCTGGCGCGCCGCGCTGGAGCGCGCATGGCAGCGCCGGACACCACCCGCCCGCTACCGCTACACCTGGAGCTTCCCGCCCCGACGGCAGCGAGGGGCATGGTGTTCTGGGCGGATAAAATTCACAAAAACGGCTGCTACCGCTGGGCAAGTCGGTGCATGAACGCTTGCCTACACCGGCGAGGCGCGGAGCGCTTTCGTGACCGCGGCCGGCGTGCAGCTCGACCATCACCCGACGAAACAAAGTCCGCGGGCAATACCACCCGCCGCTGCTGGAGCTGTTGGCCGTTCGGGAGGGCCACAAGAACGACCGAAACTGCCACTACCTTGAGGCGGGAAGTATATGTTACGGCAGTGGCACTGAAAACGCTCGCGCGGCACCTGACGCTGCCTCGCCGTCTGGGCGGACGAACGCTACGCATCGATGCGCTACATCGCCCGCTGCTGCGCGCGCTTGAACAGGACACACCGAGGCGGAGCGCTGGCTGCACCGCGCCGTCGCGGAAGCTCCCGCACCCGCGAGGAAGCCGTACATGGACTACGCTTGCGCTCACTGCAAGGAGCGCTGGTGCGGGCTGGTCGATGTGCTGCGCACCGCTTGCCGCCATCACGGAGCGCCCGCGCACCTATACATCTGCGAGGCGGACACTGAAGTCTGCCCTACGACCTGCTTTCTCGCTGGCGTATGCCCACCGGCGACGCGGAAAGCGCCGCCGCTGCCTGCCGGAATGCCGTCACCGCTCGCCGAATGATGAGCGGCTGGGAAGAATCTTGCCCTTTCTTTGAGCAAATGCGCGAGCGGTAACGCTCGCGCATTTCTTCGTTCTGTCTATTCCTTCTTTTTTTTGGCCCGCCGCAGGCGCTGTTCGGATACTTGCCCAGAGGTAGGGATTCTTGTTCTCCCGCGGCTCGTCGCGGCGGCTGCCACAGTCGCTCGCCCAGCCGAGGGACAAGCATCAAACGATCAGCCCGCCGATCAGAGCGCGGCGCGAGCCCCGCCCCGCCAGAGCGGCCAGCCGCCAACGGTGCAGCGCAAATAAAAGCGCCGCAGGGATGACGCCCTCCCAATTCAGCAGCAGATTGAGCAGCAGACAGAGAGAGAAAAAATCCGCCGCTACGGCGAATTATACACATAACACTTTCCCTTCACGCGGATGCGGCAGACTTCGCTTTACAGATCACTCGCCGCAGTTGGGACAGCAGCTCGGCATCCAGCCGCAGACATTTGTAAAGCCCGTACCCGCAGTGCGGGCAGCGGTAAAAGAGAAACATTTGAATAAGCGACACAGCGAGCACAGCTCCCGCTATCTTCGTGCTGAAAAAAGCTGACCGCAATAGCCAGCACAAAGCCGACGATCAGTGCCTCAAGGCTACGCTTGTGCTTCATGACCGCTTCCTCGCTGTTTTCTCTCCTCACGTATTGTAGCGGAATCATTTGATTTTTTGGCCATATCCGTCCGCTCCTTGCAAGCGGACCCTGCTTTTTCCCCGCGCGGTATGATACATTGTATTCACTTTTGAAATTTGGGAGCATCACGATGGAGCTTTGCGACCTTTACCTCAGCCACGCGAACGCGCTGTACGGTACGCTGCCGCGCCGGGGCAGCCGCCCTCAGCGGCGAAAACGCCGAGCGCGCGCGCGACCACGAAGGCCGCGCTGAAAAAACGTCAGCGTGCCGGACTTCGTGCCGCTGCGCCGCACGCGGGCGACGCGCGCGCCAGCGGTCTGTTAGACGGCTTCAACGAGGAGGACTTCGCCCGCGCTCTTCGCGCGCCATAGCTCGGCGGCACGCCGCAGCGGGCTGCCCCGCTCCCGCCGAGCCGACTGCCTGATGCTCAGGCGAACTCATCGCCTACCTCATCCCGACGTGCTCCAAAGGCGAACGACCGCGCGAGGCCTGCAGCTCCTGCGCGGATGCGACATCTCGACAACCTCGACCCCGATAGAATTTCTCTGCTGGCTCGCCCACCGCGAGACACGCGAGAACGGGGCGAGGAACGCACTGCGCCGTTATTCTGGACGCCTGCCTCGACCGCGCACGCGCGGAGAGGGGCAGATGGACGTCGCGGCGGCAGCATACTGCTTGCTCTCGGCGACCACATGACCCAGCTTCGACGCCCCTGCGCTGCGAGGCCCCGAGCTGCGCCAGCTCCCAAATGTGACCTATGTGGTTCGAGAAAAACTACCTCGACCGCGACTACCGCTTTGCGCTGGCGTCCTCAAGTGCAACGGCACGGGAATTTCCCGAAACACTGAAAAAGACGCCCGATATGACAGCCGCTGATATTTACCAAGCCCTCGGCGGCAAGGGGAGGTTCTCGCCACGGCAGAAAAAAATACTCGAGAAACGCTCCGCCCCCGCTTCGCGGAAGAGATCGACGCGCGCGCGGATCAATCGAGCGAGGTGCTCGCCGCGATGCAGAAGAACGCGTCAACGCCACGCACTTTGCCGCCTCGACCGGCTACGGCGCTACGACGACGAGGGTCGCGACAATTTAAACGCGTCTACGCCGAGCACCACACGGAGGCCGCGCTCGTCCGCCCGCAGATCACCTGCGGCACCCACGCGCTCGCCGTCGCGCTGAGCGCCAACCTGCTGCCGGGCGACGGCTGCTCGCCATCTCCGGCAAGCCCTACGATACTCTCGAGGTCATCGGCATCCGCCCCTCGCCCTGCTCGCTCGCCGAATACGGCGTAGCTACCGGCTTGATCGATCTGCTCGACGACGGGACGTTTGACTTCCCGCCATCCGCGCCGCCATCTCGGCAAGACGAAAGCTTGTCACATCCAGCGCTCGAAGGGGCTACCACGCGCCCGACGTTCTCGGTCGTCGGCGGCATCGGCCATCGCTGCCGCTGGTCAAGCGTGCAAACCGCGATCGTCATGGTCGATAACTGCTACGGCAGTTCGTCGAACGGTCGAGCGCCGTCCGACGTCGGCGCCATTTGAACATGATCGTCGGCAGCCTCATCAAGAACCGGCGGCGGTCTTGCGCCCATCGGCGGCTACATCGCCGGAACGCAAAAGTGCGTGGGACCGCTGCGCCTACCGTCTCTCCGCGCCCGGGCTCGGGCAGGAGGTCGGCGCGAACCTCGGGCTGATGCCCTCGCTCTATCAGGGCTTCTTCCTCGCGCCGAACGTCGTCTCCGGCGCGGTCAAGGGCGCGGTGTTCACCGCCGCCGTGTACGAGTCCCTCGGCTTCCGCGTCGTTCCCGCCGCAAGTGAGGAGCGGCACGACATCATCCAATGCGTCGAGCTGAAAAGCCCCGAGGGGATGCTCGCCTTCTGCAAGGGCATCCAGTCCGCCACCTGGACAGCTATGTGGACCCCCCGTCCCCGGCGATATGCCCGGCTACGATTCGCAGGTCATCATGGCGGCGGGTGCGTTCGTGCAGGGCAGCTCCATCGATCCGCCCGACGGCCCATCCGTCCGCCTACGCGGTTTACTACCAGGGCGGCTGACGTGGTATCACGCCAACTCGGCGTGCTGCTCTCGCTGCAAAAAATGCTTGACGCAGGGGCTGGTCACACTGCCCTGACTCTATATTGTCAGGAGGGGGTCTTGCTATGCTGATCCGAAGGACTCCCTCACCAACCGTCATTTCGGCGCAGACCCCCGCCGGAGACTGTCCGTTTTTGATCTCAAAATACTCGACAGATATAAAGAGTTTGACAATTCTATATGTGGTTCTGGCTTTCTCTCATCGCGCTGCTCTGCTGGAGCGGCAGTGACCTCTTTTCCAAAATCGGCTGCCGCGACGAGGACGACCGTCTCAGCCATCTCAAGATGGTCATGGCAGTCGGCGTCGTCATGGGCCTGCGGCGTATGAGATCTTCGTCGGCGGGACGGAGATCAGCTTTTCTATCATCCTCACCTACCTGCCTGTGTCGCTGCTCTACATCGGCTCGATGACGCTCGGCTATCTGGGGCTGCGGTACATTGAGCTGTCCGTCTCGTCGCCATCTGCAATTCCTCCCGGCGCGCTCGTCGCCCGTGATGACGCTTGTGTTCCTCGGCGGCGAGGACTCCTCTCCCGCTCGCCATCTTCGGCGTGCTGCTCGTGTGCGTCGGCGCGATCCGGCATTGGTGGACGCGACCGAGGGCCCAGGCTGCGCGCGGCGCGTCGGAGCCGAGGAGCAGCCGCAAGTACGCCAAGAAGCTTTCTTGCCCTCGCGCTGCCGGTTGCATACTGTCTGCTCGACGCGGCACGGGCACCTTTGCGGACAACCGCGTGCTGCGTGCCCAGGCCATTGACAGGTTTGCCGCTGGACGAATGCAGCAAGCAGCGGCGCTCCGCCAACTGTGCCTATGAGCTGACCTTCCTCTTTGCCGCCGTGGTGTGCTTCGTCTACGTCGTGCTGATCCGCAGGGACCGCCTTATTCCCAAAGGGAGGCGCCGAAGTACCTCGGCGCGGTCTGCGAACCGCCGGTCAGTTCGCCTACATCTATGCCATCGCGGACACCGAGCACCTTGCATGTCCGCCATCATCAGCTCCTACTGCGCGGCGAGCGTGCTGTGGAGCCGTCTCTTCCTCAGGAAAAGCTCTCGTGGGGCTTTACGCGATGATCGCTCTCGTGGTCATCGGCATCGCCATCATGGGCGTGTTCGACGTATAAAGAAAACGAAAAGGACGGCCTTGCGCCGTCCTTTTTTCTATTCGATGGGCACGTCGATGATGTTCACACCGCGGCGCGGGGCGTATTCGATGGTGTAGCGTGCCGCCGGGCAGACCCATCGTGCACAGCGATGAGCAGGTCGGAATGGTCGACCGTGGCGGTTGCGCCGCTGCATACACTCGCGCGTATAGCGTTCCTGCCATCCATCGTCTCATAGTCGCACTGCTCCAGAATCCGGCGGTAGCGCTCGCGCTGCGCCGCGCTCCAACTCGTCCGCCTGCGTCGGGCGGGGGATCGCCGCCTCGAGCGTCACCTCGCTGGGCGCTCGCGCACCAGCCACCTCGGCGCAGTAGAGGAGGTCGCAGCCCTCCGCCATGCCGCAGATAAAGTGCGTGTAGCCGTCCTCCACAGCCCGGGCGTCACCTCACGCAGCCGCGTGAGCCCGACGGCGCTCGTCCGCTTCTCATCCGTCCCCCCACGGCAGCTTTCGCCGGGCGGTGGCCCGTGGGCGCAACAGCTCACCGGTTTTCCGCGCACACGCATTCCTCCCCTCGTCGTTTATCCTTTATTATAGAACATTCGTTTTTTAAAGTGTTGTTTTTCCTCTTGCAAACGTGTGCTATGCTTAACCAAACTTGAAAATACAGGTCTTCGGGCGGGGTGAAATTCCCCCACCGGCGGTATAGTCCGCAAGCGGCATTTTTGCCGCACGATCCGGTGCGATTCGGAACCGACGGTCTGGTCCGGATGAGAAAGATGTGCTGCGCGCGCTGTTACCACGCAATTTCCTCGCTCTTTTTGCGTCATGCACCTTGGAAGACTCGTTCTTTCAAAGGAAAATGAACAAAAAAAAGTGTTTTTTCATGTCGAACCCAACGTCAACGCCATCCCCGCCCGCGCCGCCCCGCCACGCACAAAGGTAACGGTCACCGCCATGCTCTCACGCCGTCGCCTTTGTGCTCATGTTCATCGAATTTCCCATCCCGCGCTGATCCGCCTTCGTCAAGCTCGACATCTCCGACCTTCCCGAGCTGCTCGCCGCGTTTTCGCTCGGCTTCCCGTCTACGGCGTGGTGAGGTGGCCCCTTTCTGAAGAACCTGCTCTTCGCCGTGCTGCGGCACCTCGTCCGCCCCGACGGCGAGAAGCTGTTCAACTTCCTCATGGGGTCGGTGTTCGCCTTCTCCCGCCGGCTTTGTCTACCGGCGCAACAAAGTCCCGCCGGGGCGCTGCTTTCGGCGCGGTCGGCACGCTGCTCATGGCGGTGCTTTCTCGTTCCCGCCGGAACTACTTCGTGGTCTACCCGCCCCGTCGTTGTGCTATCACCTGCCGCTCGAGACCATCATCGGGATGTACCAGGCCATCCGTCCCTCGGTCGATGGTCTGCTCAATGTCTGCTCGTGTTTCAATATGCCCTTCACATTTTTTCAAGAAACGCCTCTCGACGTGTTGCTGTGCTTTTGATCTACAAGCCGCTCTCCCCCTGCTGCACAAGTAAAAAAGGCTCTCGGGCGGTCTGCCAAGGCAGGCCGCCCTTTTATGCAAACAGCCGAAAATTTTACAGAAATTTTTTGTGCAAAACGTTGGGTATCTGCAACATTGACGATTTGCTCCCGCAAGACTATAATTCGCATTCAATCCAATAAAGCGAAATGCAACGATCGAGACAAAAAATTTGCCATGCGCCATTCGGTCACAGCGAGTCGGGGACAGTGGGGCCCCGATACACAGAGGCCATGCGAATAACACTCGGGAGCAGCGATCTGAACGGCTTTCGCCCGGTAGGAAAGACGCGGCGTGCGGCGTTAATGCGCAGGGTTTGTTGGAACCCAAAGCTTCTGGCCCTGATCGGCAAATTAGGAATGGCACCACGGATACGCAGCGATTCGTCCTAAATGATTACAGGACGTCGCTGCTTTTATTTTTATCTGGAGGTGCTTTTTTATGTTCGCTATCATCGGTTTTGATTCCCCCACCCTGACGGAGCAGGAGATCCGTCCTTACTTTCGACCGCACCATTTCCCGCGGGGGTCGACATGTCCGGATGGAAAAGGCCCGGCCGCGGTATGCTCGGCTTCCACCGTCTTGCCATCATGGGTCTGACGGAGGAGGGATGCAGCCCTTCCACCTCGGCGGCGACATGGCGGTTTGCAACGGCGAGCTGTACGGCTTCCGTCCCTCAAAAAGGAGCTGGAGGCCAGGGCTACACCTTCCGTCGAGTCCGACTGCGAGGCTCATTCTCCCCCCTCTACCGCGAGTACGGCGTGGAGATGTTTGCCAAGCTGGACGCGGAGTTTGCCATGATCATTTATGACGCCAAAAGGCCGACCGTCTTCGCCGCGCGCGACCCCATCGGCATCCGCCCCTCTTCTACGGCTATCCGTCCGACGGCAGCATCATCTTCGCCAGCGAGATGCAGAAAACCCTCATCGGCTGGTGCGACGACATCCGGCCCTTCCGCCGGCACTACTACGCCGACGGCAAATTTCGTCCAAGGCACAAAGCCGACCTCCCGGTGACGCCCACCATCCTCAAGAACGATCTGGACACTGCCTTGCAGATCCGTGAGAAGCTCATCGCGGGCGTGGACGCCGACGCCCCCGTCGGCCTTGCCTCCGGCGGTCTCGATTCCAGCTGGTCTGCGCCAAAAAGCTCCAGCGGGCAAGTCCGCACCATCGGCATGGGCCCGACGCCATCGACCTCAGTACGCGCCTGCCAGACCGCCGAGTGCCCTAGCAGCGAGCACCACGGTATCATCATCAACCGGGATATGGTCATCAACAGCCTCGAAGAGGTTATCCGGCTGCTGGCAACATGGGATACCACCAATCCGTGCTGCATGGGCATGTATCTTCTTTGCAAGTGGATCCACGAAAACACCGACCTGCGCGTGATTCTGACGGGCGAGATTTCCGACGAGCTGTTCGGCTACAAGTACACCGACTTCGCGCTCAGCGCCGAGGAGTTCCAAAGGAGGCGGAAAAACGCATCCGGGAGCTGCACATGTATGATGTGCTGCGCGCCGACCGCTGCATCAGCGTCAACTCGCTCAGAGCCAGCGGTCCCGTTCGGGCGACCTCCGAATTTCGTCAAATACGTCATGAGCGTGACCCGGAGCTGAAGCTGAACAACAAATACGGCAAGGGCAAGTACCTGCTTCGCTGTCACGCGTTTGAGGGCGACTATCTGCCGCACGACATTCTCTACCGCGAAAGGCCGCCTTCTCCGATGCCGTCGGCCATTCGATGGTGGACGATCTCGGGAGTACGCCAAAGGCACAGCACCGACGGGAGTACGAGGAAAAGCAGGCGTAGTCGCTTTGCGACGCCGTTCACGAAAGGAAGCCTGCGCTACCGCGAGGCTGTTCGAGGAAAGCTATTACCCCAGGCAGGCCGAGATGGTCAAGAGACTTTCTGGATGCCGAACAAGGACTGGGAGGGCTGCGACGTCAGGGCGCCGCCCGCGTGCTCTCCAACTACGGCGCAAAGCGGTGAATTATACGGTTCAACAGGAAGAGGCCGCCCCGCGGAATTGAAGAACCGCGCGGCGCATTGACATTCCCGCGGCCACCGGACCATGACCTTCATGGGCACGCATCATCCGCGCCCAGCTTTCTTCGCCTATCTCGCCATCGCCGTTATCACGACCGTGCTGAGGTCATGGTCGTTTCAGTACTCACGCCAGTTCTTCCTGCGCCGCGGCTTGAAGGCCTCAAGCAGCATGGAATTCTTTGAACACTCAAAATGCCTCGGCGTTTCTGCTCGCAGCCTGCTTGCCTGCTGCTCGGTGCGTGGTGCTGCAAAGCGCTTTCCGTCTGGCGCTCTTCAATCCCCTGCTCTCTGTCATCGTCACGATCCTTGTGCTCGTCACCGCGCATGATCGATTACGAGGTGTACGCCGGGGCGAAGTACCTCAGCTACCTCGCTCACGCGCTGACCGTGTGCCTCGCCGTCCCGCTCATGAGAGCTCTCGCATTGCTGCGCAGCAGCTGGCGCCATTCTGCCGGTATCCTCGGCGTGCTCACCACGCTGCAGCGGTTGGCACTGAGCCTCGCCTTCCGCCTTTCGCATGAGGAGTAATCGTCACGCTCCTCGCCGAAGTCCAGTCACGACCGCCATCGGCATGGGCGTTCTCTTGAGCGCCTTTCGGCGGCGCAGGTGACGCTGACCGTCGCCATGATCATCATTACCGGCATCTCGGCAACGTCATCGCCGTCGCCGCCCGCCGCGTGTTCCGCATCACCGAGCCAATCGCCAGCGGGCGTAGCTATCGGTTCCGGCGGCGCACGTGCTCGGCAATCTAAGCGAAGGCCATCGAGATCGGCGAGGTGGAGGGTGCGATGAGCGGCCTGTCCATCGTCGTGGCCGGACTGCTGACCGTGGTCGGCGCCTCGGTATTCGCCAAACTTTCGCAGCGAAGAAAAGAGTCCCCCCGTCCGCACGGACAGGGGACTCCACTGCTTGCCAGGAATATCTTATCGGCGCGCGACGGTGGTCGCGCTCAAGCATCGCCTTGTGCGAAAGGGAAGCATGGCTTCGTCGCTCAAATACTGGCCCGTCGGGCAGTTCCGCACACGGCATGGCACTTGATGCACACGCCCGCGTGACCTCGGCGGGGTCCTCGCGGCTGATGCTGCCATCGGGCAGAGCGCCGCGCACACGCCGCAGGTGCATTTGCTCCGGTCGGTCTGCGCGCTTGGCCGCGAGGAAGTTTTTCGGCTCGCCGTCCAGTCCGAGGACGGTAGTAGGCGCGTCCGCGTCGCCGTCGACCTGAACAGGCGCGGGGGTCTCGGTCATTTTGCCGAGCTTTGTCACGACCGCCGCGCCGAGCTGCGCGCGTGAGCACGGTCATGTCCTCGCGGTCGGGACGGCCCCAGCCAGCCAGTATCCGAAAAAGGCGTGCTGGCAGGCGAACGCGCCGGCGGCGATGGTGTGGAAGCCCGCGTTCTCCAGACTCGCGCACAGCTCGGCGAGGGAGTTGTCAAAGCTGCGGTTGCCGAAGGTCACGACCGGCACGGCAAGCGCGCGCCGTTTCCGGTAAAAAGCCGGTCTGCACAAAGGGCAGGAGCTTGTTGGGCACCTTTGCCGGCGTAGGTCGGCGTGCCGAAGATCACGAGGTCCTTGTCCGTGAAGGCATAGGTCTCTCGCGATGCTCGGCAGCAGCTCAGCGTCTGCACAATGGCGTTTGCCAGGGGTGGTGACGACTGCGGAATCGCTTCCGGTAGCGCTGAAATAGACGGCGGCGTAAACGGTTTTTGATCTCCATGATGAAATCGCTTCTCTCTTCATTTTTATATAACCTCAGAGGGAAAAAATCCTCCGGCGAGCTGCGCTTTGGGACGAGTCGAGGCGGCGCAACGCACGCGGCGCAGAGGGTCGTGAAGTGGCGGCAGTGGTCGCTGCCGTCCACCACGCCTCTGCGCGAGCAGGCGACCTCGCGCTCGTTCACCGACCGTGGGCGCGAGGCCAAGGCACAGCGCGGCTCAATGTCCCGCCCCGCGGGCAGTTTCTCATGTCCTCTCTCCCCTTTTTCTTTCTTTTTTATTATAGGCTCAAAAGGTCGATCCGCCGTCCTTCATCACGGCGCGCAGCTGCGTGACAGGGTGGTCGTAGAGTCGATGATGCGCGTGGCGATGACGTCCTCCAGCTCAGCATGCTTCTGAGATGGTGCGGCGCAGGTTGCGCGCGCCGGCGTAGGTGACAGGTAGGCCGCTTCCCCACGAGGTAGTCGACAAGGCTGTCGTCCCACGTGAGGGCGGTGCCGCGCTCGGCCATCGCGGTGCGGAGATCCTCAAGCATAAGCGAGGCGATCGCGCGGATGTTTTCCTCCGTCAGACGGTGGAAGTAAATGATCTCGTCGACGCGGTTGATGAACTCGGGGCGCAGGAACTCGTTGAGAGCCTTGACAGCCTTTTCCTGCCCTGCTCGTCGGCGCTCATATTGAAGCCGACGCTGCCGGTGCGCTTTGTCGTCGCTGCCGGCGTTCGTGGTCATAACGATAATGGTGTTTTCAAAGTTCACTGTCCTGCCCTGCGCGTCGGTGATGCGGCCGTCATCGAGGATCTGGAGCAGGATGTTCATAACATCCGGGTGCGCCTTTTCTCGATCTCGTCAAACAGCACGACGCTGTAGGGCTTGCGGCGTATCTTCTCCGTGAGCTGGCCGGCCTCGTCATAGCCGACATAGCCGGGGGGCGAGCCGATGATGCGCGAGACGGAGAACTTCTCCATAAACTCCGACATATCGAGCCGGATGAGCGACTCGGGCGAGTGGAAGAGCTCGTCGGCGAGGCGCTTGACGAGCTCCGTCTTGCCGACGCCGGTGGCGCCGACGAACAGGAAGCTCACGGGCTTGCGCTTGGCCTGCAGTCCCGCGCGGCTGCGCTTGATAGCGGCGCAAACGGCGTTCACGGCCTCGTCCTGGCCGATGATATGTGCCTTTGAGCCGTCCGGCAAGACCGGAGAGACGCTCAAACTCGTCGGCGCGAATGTTCGAAGCGGGGATCTTCGTCCAGAGCTCGATGATGTGCGCGAGATTATCCGCGGTGAGCTCCGGCATGCCCTTGGCTTCGATCTGAGAAAGCTGCATCCTGAGCTTCTCAGCTCCGCGATGCGGCGGCAGCGCTTTCATCAAGCTCGCCGTCGCCCGGCTGTCCGCCGAGCAGAAGCTCGCGCGCGGAACCCTCGAGATCGGCGCATTCCTTTTTGCTCGGCACTGCGCCAATTTGTCCTTGTTGTGGAGATTCACGTCCGAGCACGCCTCGTCGATGAGGTCGATGGCCTTGTCGGGCAGGAAGCGGTCGGTTATATACCCGCTCGCTCATCAGCACGGCCTGACGGCACATCTCATCGGATATGGTGACGCCGTGGTAATCCTCATAATAGTGCGCGATGCCGCGCAGGATCTTGACGCTGTCCTCGACCGACGGCTCCGCTACGGTGACGGGCTGGAAGCGGCGCTCGAGCGCGGAGTCCTTCTCGATATGCTTGCGGTACTCGGCGAAGGTCGTCGCACCGATGACCTGTATCTCGCCGCGGGACAGAGCAGGCTTGAGTATGTTGGCGGCGTTCATGCTGCCCTCGGCGTCACCCGCGCCGACGATATTGTGTACCTCGTCAATGACAAGGATGATGTTGCCCTGCTTGCGTATCTCTTCTATAAGCCCTTTCATGCGGCTTTCAAACTGGCCGCGGAACTGCGTGCCCGCGACGAGCGCCGTGAGGTCAAGCAGGTAGACCTGCTTGTCGCGCAGCTTATAGGGCACGTTGCCCTCGGCGATGCGCTGTGCAAGCCCCTCGGCAATGGCGGTCTTGCCCACGCCCGGCTCACCGATGAGGCAGGGGTTGTTCTTCTGGCGGCGGTTGAGGATCTGAATGACGCGCTCAAGCTCCTCGGCGCGGCCGACCATGGCATCGAGCTTGCCGTCGCGGGCGCGCTGCGTGAGGTCGATGCAGTAATTATTGAGGAACTTTGAGCTTGCGCGAGCAGCGCCGCGCTTGTCAGCAGCAGCACCGGCGGCGCGCGGCGGTTCGGCCGCGGCGGCGGAATCTCGCCGCCGGAGGCGGGTTCTGAGGCCAGGCGGTTGAGAAAACGGGAAGGTAGCGGTCTTGCCGGCGTCCTCGTCGTCGCCGTCGGGCGCGTCGATGCCCTAAGGTTTTCGGCGCCGCCGAAAGCGCTCATCATCTCGTTGGAGATGTTGTCAAGGTCCCTCGTCGGTGATGCCCATGCGCTGCATCATCTCGTTCACCTGCGGCAAGCCGCGAGATTCTTGGCGCACTTGAGGCATAGAGCCCTCGTTGATATTTTTACCGTTCTCCGATGCGGGTGATGAGAGACAACGGCAACGTTCTTTTTACATCTGGAGCAAAGTTGTGGCTGCATAATGGGAAACCCCTCCGTTATGTGAGAGATGCGATGATGATGGATCGCTGGGGTGTTGTTCGGCTCCCGCGAGCAGTGCTGTACCACCGCATGGTCCGCAAACCGCGCCGAGGCGCGGCGCGAGGCCACAATGAAAAATAAGCAGCGCGCCTTCCAGCAAGGCGCTACCGCACCGCCAGGCCGGGTGAGCTGCGCGAGCACCGGCAGCGAGAAAAAGGCGGTCGAGCCCGTGCGTGAGCAGACGGAGAGCAGCAGCATCAGCGCAAGGAAGAACGCGAGGAACAGCGCGGCCTGCACGATGGTCTTGACGAGCAGGTACGCCGCCCGCCCGCCGCGGAAACGGCGGAATCGGTCACGCTCGCACAAATCCGTCGATGGCGTCGTCGGAGACGCACCAAGCGCTTGAGCGTGTCGAGCGCTTCAAACCGAGCAGATCGCTCAGCTCGAAGTCGGGCAGCAGTCCATGCGGCGCTCGTTAACGCTCTTCGCGAAGCCCAGCGCGTCGGACGGAATATCGCGCTCCGAACTGCGCGGGGAGACCTTTTCCTCCACTCTGGGTAGACAGGGTCGGTGACCGGCTCGACGAACATCGCGGTGAGCAGCGTCGTCGCGCCGATGAGCGCGACCACCACGCTCTGAGCGCCATCAGGCTGCGGATGAGGCCTTGCGCGCGCGCCGAGGCGCGCGAACACTGCCAGCACGGCAGCCAGGACAAGATCAATGATAAGTGCATTATCCATGCTTTTCACTTACCTTTCAAGTGAAACATTTTTTTCTAATTACGGCTTCACAAAGGCCAGCCGTGCTGCGAGCCGAGCAGCACCGCTCCCGAGCCGTCGGCGCGCATCCGCACGCCGCGCGCGTACTGCGTGTCGGTGAAGCGAGGCGTATTCAGCAAGGTCGGAGGGTGTAGATGACCAGCTCGTCTCCTTTGTAAAAAGCACGGCAATTGCCCGCCGCCGAAATGTCCAGCACGTCGCGCTGCGTGTCGGCGAGGCGATGAGGTTGCCCTCCGCGCCGACGGTGACGACTTGCCCGCGCTGCCGGAGCGGTAGCGCGAGAGCACGAGCGCGCCGAAATCCGTCCCGCCGAGCGTGCTGCCGCGCGAGATAGGGATAGGCGTAGTCGTAGGATCCGCCGAGCGAACCGTCGCCGCTGAGCGCGAGAAAGCGATCGTCCGTCACGGCGACGAGCGTGCCGCCGAAGCTTGAGAGCTCGTAGAGCAGCGAATCGTCCAGCACGCAGGCGGAGACCGCCGTCTCCTGATCGAGCGCGTAGCGGCGGATCGTACTGACGAACATGGCGTCCTCCGAGCCGAGCGTCGCGACCGCGACGTGCTTGCCGCCGCGCTCCACGCAGGCGTCGATCATGTAGCGGTTGGAGGAATTGAAGGTGAACACGCGCTCTCCCGAGGCGTTGTAGACCGAGACGGAGGACTTGTAGCCGCTCTTGTCCGTCACGAGCGCCACGCATATCGGAGGAGTTGAGCTTCGCCGAAATAATGCCGTTTTTCCGTCTCGGTACTCAGGTCGCGCACAAGGCCCCCTTTTCACCGAGGGATATAGAGCGTCGTTCCGCCGACGTCGTAGACCGCGGCGGTGCGACCGCCGAGGGCGATGGCGGGCGAATCGAGCCCGGACCTCCTGCGCGTGAACTCGCTGCCGTCGTCGGCGAGCACGCTCACGCGCGTGGTGGAAACGACCAGCAGGCGGTCGCCGAGGAGGGCGAAAGCGGTTCGTGCGGTCGTTGTCGTAATCATAGGTGTTCTCGCCCGCGGCGTCGGTCTTATCATAGCTCAGCGCGCGGCGGAGACTGTCGAAATTCGACAGGTCCAGATACGCCGCGGCGAGAGCACCGTTTTCCCAGCACGACCGCGAGCACCGCCACCAGCACCAGAATACGGTGGAACGTGCCGCGGCGCGGCGGCGGCGGGCGCGGTCCGCGCGCAGATCCTCGCGCGAGAGCCTGTCCTGTCATTGAGCCGTTCATCCTCATACCAAAAAGTCTGGTCGCTGTACAGTCCCCCCGGCGGCACCGTGGGGCCGGCGAGCGATGCGGTCGCCGGAGTCGATTTTTTGGGAATGTTCCTCCGCCGTGAGCTTGCCCCTCGGCGGCGTAAGAGCACCCGTTTGGTGATGGCGCGCACCATGTTGTAAGAAAGCCGTCCCGCGCGCAGACGCGAGCAAGCTCACCGCGGCGTCACGCGGCAGTAGTGCAGTTGCGGACGGTGGTCTTTTGTTTCAGCCACCGACCGAGCAGCGCGAAATCGTGCGTACCCTCAAACGCCCGCGCCGCCGTCCATCACGAGCCTCGTCCGGAGCTTCTTGGGATATTACGCACGGTTCACATAAAAAGCAGGAGTTCTTGATGCGCGAATTGTAGATGCGTGGGTGTATTCTTTCTTCAGAGACGAGCCGATGGCGTTGAAATCGTCCGCCACCTCCAGCGCCTCGCGCACCACGGCATGTCCTCAGGCGTGTGGGTGTTGACGGCGAAGGGAGGCGGTCGATGGGGGATGCGGGAGTTCGTGCGGGTTCATAACATGGCGCTCGGCGTGGCCTGCGCGTCCGTGCGGGCCGACAATAGCCTGACCCCTCTCGCCGCAGACCATCGAAAGCCGCGCTGGAGCGTCTCCCTGCACGCTCGCCTCGGTCCGCTGCATCTGCCGCCGTGATAGGTCGCGTGCCGTTATACCATCAATTTAGCGCAATGTTACGCATGATTCGTGTCCTTTTTTTGAATTTTAGAAAAAACTTTTAAAATAGATTTTGATTATCTTTTTCATATCTTAAATGTCCGCAAAACCTTATTTTATCAGCACGGGCATTTTCTCTTTCGGTGATACTTCCAAACCGCCACGTTTTTATCACTTTCTCACGGTCAATCGTGAAGTACTTAAATATCGTGTGTTAAAACTTTGAGCTACCATGCTCC
>VOFK01001028.1_pt1 | contig 49418 bp, 51 predicted proteins | sample 5384121 | NCBI WGS metagenome assembly VOFK01 (sample SAMN12384730, study PRJNA508395) | human gut metagenome | isolation source: healthy gut J | host: Homo sapiens | reverse complement strand
TCAATTTCAGTGGCTACCTGGCAAACACAGATGATAAAAGCAGTGCTTTCCGCTTCCACTTCTTTGGTAGGACGATCGAGGTCCCTGGCCTCTGGCGAGGAAAATGCAGTAAGGCATGGGCTGTTTCGTGGATTAGAGTCTTCAGTGTCTGGGTTTGTCCCATGTTTGGTTTGATACGAATAGATTGTGTTGCCAGGTCACATACGCCTTTGGTGGTGCCAGCGAAATTTTCAATCGATACCGGAAAAGGTGAGCAAGCCTTAATCGCTTCAAAATATTGTTCAAAGCGATGTACATCTCCAGTCAGCTCTGGTGCGAGTTCAGGTAACGGCTTACCGTCAGTCTGACTAACGTCAAACACATAGCAGGGATAGTAACGAGGGATAATCCGAGTTGCAACTCGTGTCTGAGGTTGTCCATCTGCACCATAGATGATGTTGCCGTGCATATCGTGCAACGTTTTCCTTCACACTGATTTTCTGAGGGCGGTATCCAATAATCTGAATACCATGTTCGCCCTTGCGTACAAAACGCTGAAACGCATTTTTCCAGTGCTGAAAGCCAGCAACATAAGATGCATCTGGATTTTGTAGTAAGATTAACAACGAATTACGTGCGCTATACCGGTGAAACCGGGACATGGTAGTTAAATATTGTCGATATTTGTCGCTTTGCAAAAATGATTGTACGTTTTTGGTGTAAAAGGTCAAATAACTGGGAAACATCATTCGTAGCTGTTTTCATTGGCGTCCTCCTTTTCCTTCAGGTCTTTAATGTACTTATATATTGTAGAACGACTAATGCCGACAATCGCACTGATTTCTTGGACGCTGAGTTCACCTCCTTTGTAAAGCTGGATCGCACGATCCAGCTTTTTGCTTATTTACAACGGGCCGACCGACACGGACACCGTGATTACGAGTAGCTTCAAGACCGGCTTTGGTTCTCTGGATGATGCTTTCACGTTCATATTGTGCGATGACTGCGAGAATGCCGAAGACCAAGCGACCGGAAGCTGTTGAGATATCGAAACCTTCTTTGAGGCATACCAAATGCACTCCCAGCTTATAAAAAAATCTTCCGCAAGTTTCAATAATTCAGCAGCATTCCGGCAAAGACGGTCCAAGCGCCATACGACCAATGTATCACCTTCCTGCAGGGAGGCAATTAGTTTTTTCAGTTTGGGTCTGTCTTTGCTGCCGCCATCCTTTTCGAGGACGATGTTATCGACACCGTGCTTATGCAGTTCATCTAATTGCAGCTGCAGAGATTGCTCTTCGGTGGATACGCGAGCATATCCGTATATAACATTTGCTTTGGGGGGATTTGAGGTCATTTGTTTTACCGCCTAATTTATAAAATTTGAACAGTAATAATTATACCTTGCAAACAGATGTACGTCTATAAACCGATCGATTTATGGAACGGTTGAGGAAGAAAAAAAACTTCCAAACGAATTTTTGGACTAATAAACGGAAAAAAGGAGGTTGTAAAGATGAGAGAAGATCTGTCGGCAGAAACATTGGATGTGGTATACGATGGCTCGAAGATGACTTTAGGAGCGCTGTTTAGCATTTTTCAGATCGCTTCGAGCATCACAATAAGAGCATCCATACTGGTGAGCAGTCTGTAAAAAGCACTTTTTATGAGTCTGCTCAAAAAGAATGAGATCCTGGATGAAATCGATCCAGAGGACTGGCGTGGTATCCGGTCCATGATGAAGAATCGGTATCATTTAGACTTTGCATACGAGAAAGATCCAGAAAAAGGTACATATACGCTCCATTTTCGCGGAAAAGACTTGGCAACGATCAAGGCTACGCTGGCGAAAGTTGTCAAGACTGCTGCACGTGCTGAGCGCATGATCGATCAGTTTGAGCGGGCAAAGGAACAGCAGGAACAGGATCGACAGGCTCAGGAGCACGGCAAAACTCCAGAGCAGGAACACGAGTCAAAACCGAGAGAAAGGATCGAGGAACCGATAATAGGTAGTCTGTAAAGCTATTTATGTTCAAATGGCAAGATTGAGCGTATGTCAGATGTAATGGCAAATGCATTTGACAAAATTATGGCTTTTACGATTTGGAACACTAAAATCGAAAGGAGAATGACCGTGGAAGCAAATAGTGTAATGGGAAAGCATGAATTTGTGATTACGGTATCTAATATTCTTCCAGAGTTTAAGAGTTTACCTGATTGGCAAAAAGAAGCTGCATACTCACAGTTTTCTCGTGATATTGAGGAAACGACATGGGACAACGATCATTTGGATCCGGCCGAACTGGGGCAAGTCATGTTCTCGTCCGGACAACTTGATAAGTACCTGCGTGTAGCAGTTAAAGCAGGCGGGATTATGGAACTGCTGAAGACATACGCCGATCGTCTGGGAGATTATCAGAATCTATCACAGTTGATACGCTCGGAACTTCAAATGTTCGAGAAAATTAACCCTAATGTTGGGGTTAATGGTGAGATGCAGTATCAGTATTCTCTTGATCTGTCAGGACAATATCCTATTTTGGATGCTGTTTTTTGATGCTGATTACAATACGGCTGCTTTGAGTATATACGATAATCCGATTGATCTGAAAACTGGTCAGGTTTTACCCAAAGTGCAGGCAACACAGCGGGAAGAATCACCGACACCAGAGAAAGAAGCACAACCTAAGAACAAATACGAAATTTCTTGTAGGCCTGTTTCATTTCCAGACAGCAATATAAGGGCATTTGTTGATGTGACAGTCAATGACGCCGTACAAATTCATGGTATTCGTATCATCGAAGGCAGTAAAGGATTGTTTGTGTCATTGCCGTCCAGACCGCACAAAAAATGCGGAAGGAAAGATAGAATACAAGGATATTGTATTTCCACGTACTGCGGAGGCCAGGGAAACGCTGCATTCAGCGATTTTGGATACTTACTATCCGGAAGGTGGTTCGACATCTCAGAACCCAGTTGGCCGTATACCGGATCAGTTGGCCGTGCAGACACGAATAACACCGTATACGGATGAACGTAAAAGCCGAATCTTCGAGGCCTGGGTTCTGTTACTGTAGGTGATTTTGTGATCACCGGCATTCAGTTGTTGGCTGGTGAAAAAGGAATGTTCCTTAATATGCCGTTCAAAACAGTTGCAGACGCCAAAACCGGCGAGGTGGATTACTCCAAAATTGTCACTATGACGCCTCAGTATATGAAAAAATCTCGAGAAACAATGGTTATGGAGTACAAGCACCAGACTGAAAAAAAAACAGATCTGAACCGGACAACTGATCTCAGTAACGTGGATAAGGCTGCGGCGGCCAAAAGCGGCGAACCGCCACGGATGGCAGATCAATTTAAGGCTGCACAAGCTGTAGAGAAACAGCAAGAAGATAAGGCTCTAGCTCAAGAGAGGTAGTCTTTATCATCATACAGAAAAAGCATACAGAAAAGAATGGAGAAAGAAACAGCAGTGGATGAAACGAATGATGTAGGTATCACTCGGAGAATTGATACCTTGGGGAGAATTGTTATTCCCAAAGAGATCCGAACCCAATTTAATTGGCATGATGGCGAAGAAATTACGCTTACGGCTTGCGTGATGGATAACGAAGAAATCGTCATTGCTCGCAAGACGCGGCCATATTGTGCGATCTGTGGCTCTTTTGAAGCGACTTAAGCAAGTCAGTGAAACTCGCTTTTTATGTAAACCGTGTCTGGCCAACGTGCTGAAGACGTTTACTCCAAAAAGCAGACGAATAATCTGATGGGCTGACTGTACCTTGATAAAAACAAACGGTGGTTTGTCATATGGTGCTCTGCCGGTGTTTGAACTGGCGGGAAAGACGCTTTTACAGTATGGGAATTTTCGACAAATTCTGTTGAAGTCCTTTTTGTTGGACATATCGCATGATATAATTCCTATAACAAAGGACCAAGGATAATCAGGAGAAATCTATATGATTATAGCAATTATTTATGTGATTTCTGGAATATTGAGTACGTTTTTGTGCCTTTGTTGTATGAAATCAAACCGAGAACGTGAAAAAGCTGCCAATGCACTGCAGCGGTGGCAATAGCACAAAAGAAAGGGGTAGACTATGAAAAAAGAACGTCCTCATTGCGGGAACTGTGCTTGTAGCTATGGTAACAGCAGCAGGTGCGGTTAATGCTGCACCGTCTACGCATAGCATTTATCTTAATGGACTGCCGGTAGCAGTTGAGGGATATGCGATCGACGGCAATAACTATTTCAAGCTGCGCGATCTGGCAAAGATCCTGGCTGGAACGAATAAGGAGTTTGAAGTGTCTTGGAACAATGTAGCCAAGCGTATCGATTTGACAACAAGCAAGGCATATACCGCCGTAGGCGGTGAGCTGGCGGCAATCGATGCGGGCAAGCAGGAAGCTAAGGCATCCAACGCCGTAGTATATAAAGATGGAGCTCTGGAAAACTACAAAGGGTATACCATCAACGAGAACAACTACTATATGTTGCGTGACATCGCAGATTCGATGGGCATCGACATTGAGTGGGACGGTACAACCAAGCGTGTTGATATTCTGACCAATCAGACAGACGATAAGCAGGATGTCACGGATCAGCCTGCAGAACCATCAGCTCCGGACGATTCTTCGGCATCGACTGGCGACACTGAAGAGTATGAAATTCTGTACGATTACCGTCAGGCGGGCGATCCGGGTATTAGAAGTGTTAACCTTAGCGGTTCATCGGGAATTCCGTCGTATTGTTTCTTCCCTTCCTATGGTAAATACAGCGCAGCATATCAAAACTTGCTGGATACCTGCGGTGAAGAAATTATCAGCAAGACGATTCACTATTACACGTATTGCGGACAAACACAGGAAGAAGATATTCTGTGTGGTTTTCCAATGGTAATTACGGTTGCAGATAAGCGTGTGAACGCGGAGAAATGGTGGCCGGTTACAATGGTCTACATTGATTCGGGAAAGGGTTCTTTTGAACTGAAGATGCCTAAAAGCCTGTATGAAAAGACACTGTCTGGAGAACAGGTGTTACACGTAGAAGGTGCCATTACTGAAGCAGATGGCAGAAGAACGGTTATCAATGGCAAGACATACGAAATCAATTCGAATCCGATTACCGCAAGTGATGTGAGAGATAATCGTCCGACTACAATGAGATTAAACATGACTTATAAGAAACCCGGTACGTAATATGGGTTCTATATACAAGTGAATAACAAAAGCGGCTTGAGCACTGTAAAAACAGAGTTCAAGCCGCTTTTTGTTGAACTTAACAAGGAGTAAGTTTGTGACCACTTATAAGGTAATTGCTATGTGTTGCTCGACAATCGCGTGCATCTTCTCCATTACCATATCGAAAGTAAAAGAGAAAAAGCGTAAAAGAACTCGCCTATATGACATGGTTTGTTGTGATGGTAATGGCTTTTTGCAACAATGGGTTTATACCTATCGGCAATGTCGTAAAAGACACGGTGATAAAAGATCTTGTATATGAGGATGTGAGTAAATCAGATGACTGCAAAAAGGAGACACTGCTCCGTAAAATTAAATCAGTGTGCTATCAATTATCTCTTTTGGAGGGAAAGGAGTGTTTTATTATGAACCTATCATACAAGAAAAAAAAAGCATTATTAAGCGCTTTGTCGCACAGATTATGGCTGTGTGCTGTATGTTCTCTATGTTCCCCAGCAGTTGCTGGTGCGGCGGATGATACCGAAAGCGATACTACAAAAAAGAGAATATCGCTATATCTGGCTGGTATCGCAACCGGGCTTTGGTATTCGTATTACCAGCCCAGCTGCAGGGAAAAAAGAAGCAACAGTTAAATTTCAAAACATGAGTCCGGATCATGCATGGGTGGATACCTTTCTTTATACGGACAAGGATACCGGTGAAGAATACTATGTAGTAAAGCCGGTTGAGAGTTCAAAAGGTCAAATCCCAGATAATTCGGACAATAAGGGATCGGAGAATTGCTATGGCAATTATCAAAGCGGTGTAGGTTTCTTACGTTTATATTGTGAGTTCTATAACCGAGTAATGCCAGATAGTACAGTACCTGCGTGGAAAAAGGTGCAACCTTTACTTATCAGGATCAGGAAACTAAGCCGTTTGATAAAAATCAAATCACCAACGATACTGAAAAAAGTTCGTATTGGGCTGGTAATCAGTCTGGCGGTTCGAGTTTCTACATCGGTTATGGCGAAGATGCGTGGGAGGCTTTTGTAAAAAAGCAGCTACCGTAAGGACGGCTCGCCCACAGAATCGTCTTTGGGTGAGTATCCGCCGTCCCCGTATTCTATTCGCTATGTACAATCCTTTAATGACAGTACGGGTACTTATTACGATGCACAGGTACGTATTCCCAAAAAGATGGGTCGATGCTTTTGTAAACGATAAAGTTAATGGCGGTTACATGGATAATGAACCGTATCGCCGAGCCAACTGGGCGAATATCACGATGTTCCAGTTCATGTCGGATAACGAATTGCCGCCTCCGGATCAGAAACACGAGGAAGATCCGGAAATGGGTACTGTCATCTTTGATTGGAATATGCCTGGCAGCAACGCCGAGGTGTCGTATCGTAAAGAAAGCGGCACAAAGGTTTCGCCGCCAACAAATATCCAGCCCAGTAATGTAGGCAATGTATCATACGTTTTTGAAGGCTGGTACGATGCACCGACAGGCGGTAATAAAATCGGAGATACAGTAGAAGTTCCGGATAATAAGTATGTTGTCTATTACGCTCATTGGCGAGTCGAAACAGTTGATCCGCCGATTCCCGAAGTGGGCGAAGGCGATATGTACGTTGTATATTTTGATTACAACCTGCCGGGCACAGGCGTGACAACTGCTTATTCTACTGCAGGACGTTTTGAATGGACGGCAAAGGTCGATGGCGAAACCAAGACTTTCTACGTGCAGCTGCAGTTCCAGTTCCCTGACGATCATCCTCATCGTGACGGATACACATTTAAGGGCTGGAGCACAACCTACAATGGCGCGGTTATCAATCCGGAAGCATACCAGCCGAAAAAAGGGCAGCAAGAATACTCTTTATGCCATTTGGGTTCCGGATGATTGCAAGATCACATGGAATGCAAACGGCGGCACCGGTGGCGGCAGCAGCGATCAGCAGTATGACGAAAAGCTGGATCTGACCAAAGCACCGACGCCGACTCGTACCGGCTACGATTTCGAGGGTTGGTATGCCGATCAAAATTGTTCTTCTCCGGTGTCGGCCGATACCATCGTTAAGGGCAATGTAACCTACTATGCTAAATGGGTACCTCAGAAGGTGCATGTAAATTACTATGACACCAGAGAGGGTACCGGTCTGGTAGGGTACACAGACATATGACTATGATGAGGTTCTGCATCTGATGTCTGAAATGCAGGACACCACCGGTCAGTTTTTTCGGCGGCTGGACTAAGACTCCGGGCAGCAAGGTACAGGTAAGTGATGATCTGAAACTCGCCGATCCGGAAATTACACCGCAGAAAGATGGCTACTGGACACTCGATCTGTATGCAATCTGGAATGAGCAGCACACATCTTATACGGCAACCGTCAAGGGAATGACCTGCAGGACAACGATGGCTGCCGTCCGAAGAGTGTAACGATCGGCCTGGTATCATCGGTCACCAATCAGCTGGTACGTCAGCAGACCTTGACGTATGATGGCCAGGATGAGCAGTCTTTCACCTTCACGGAACTGCCGATTACTACTGCGAATGCATCCACCGATAAGATTACCTACAAGCTGGTATTCCTCGGTTATAACGATGCAGAGTCGATCTATCGCTCGATTGACGACACCGCAGCTACCTCTGGCACGATTGAAGGTTCTACTGCATCTCGCTACGATGATGCAGTTTCCACCAAGTATACCTACGCTATCAATAACTACGTAGCTCTGTACACCAGCTATATCAAATTAGATCATAGTTCTGATTACAACCGGCGATGATGTGAAGTTTTCCGTCCAGTGGGACGATGACAGCAACAATGATGGCGTTCGTCCGCGTGCGGTAACGTTGAACCTGTATGCTAACGGCCAGCGAGTAAAGGACCTTCTGGGTCACAACTCGGGCACTGGCGTTGTAAGTGCTAACCCCGCTGTTTGCACTGTTTCTGATGACGGAAACGTATGGACTTATACTTGGAGAAACTATCAGAAGTACCTTAATGGTAAGGCAATCACCTATACCACTACGGTTACTAATGACGACCAGGCAACTAAGTACAATGAGAACAACTATACCACTAAGTATCTCAACAGTGCAAACGAGCCGACAGGTGACGAAAATGGCGCTATCATCTCCCGTGACGTTGAACTGGTTGACAAAACCGTTTCGGTTTACTGGGATGATGAAAGCAACCGAGACAACACTCGTCCGGAATCTGTGGATGTTAAACTCACTGCTTATGAGTGGAATGCCAAGACCTATCGTTGGGAAACGGTAGATGTAGGCACTGCAACCATCAACGGCGGTAAGGACCTCGACCTTTGGACTTACACATTTACTGATGTGAAAAAGTACAATGGCGGTAAGGAAATTATCTATAAGGCAGAGATTACCTCTGACCTTAATGCTCACATCGCAGAGGGAGCTAATGGTTACGCTTGGACCGCAAGCGAACTCGATATCAAGGTATCGCATAATCGCAATACTAAGTCTGTTCCTGTAACTGTAGAGTGGGCCGATACTCAGAACAATGATAACATCCGTCCGTCTACTGTAATTCTTCAGCTTTATGCTGATGGTCAGAAGATGGAAGGCGCTGCTTATCAGCATATTCTGAGTGGCGATAAGACTGCCGATACTTGGAATTATACCTTTGAGAACCTTCCGGTTTACCGTGATGGCGAAGAGGGTAAGGAAATTCTGTATACCGCTTCTGTAGAAGAGGCTGTAAAGGATTCCATCTATGGCACCTACATTTCCATGGCCAACGGCCAGGAAGAAGGGTTGTCCGCTATACCGCATCTTACATGGATGCTAACGGCAACACTACAGCAAACCTGGCAGACTCTGCAAAGGCTTACGTCAAACTGACGCACAGCACTGATCAGGGGTACAGTATATCTGTATGCAAGTTGGCACGATGACCAGAACCGTGACGGCAAGCGTCCGTCGTCCATCCAGGTTGATCTGTACAAGCAGGTTGACGGAGTGAAGACCTTTGTTAAGACCTACACCGTAACTGCTGGTAACGACAACTCCTGGACTTATAAGATCACCAACCTTCCGCTGAGCGAAGGCGGTAAGCAGATTACTTATCTGGCAGATGTATCTGAAGACTTCCGTAACAATCTGAAGGATACTTACGGTTATACCGTATCTATGGAAGGCAGCAACGTACATCTGTACTACACGCCGTCCGTCGGTTATGTTACCGGCCACATCAATTGGAACGATAACAATAACAATGACAATCTGCGCCGTCCGGATAAGGTCGTTGGCGAACTTTATGCTAACGGCAAGGCAACCGGTCAGACTCTCGAGTTTAACAAGGACAATGACTGGACTCAGACCTGGCAGGATGTCGCATCTTACTATAACAATAAGGGCGCAACTGGCACGCCGGTTGTATATACCATTAAGGTAACTACACCGAACGGCTACGAAGTAACCTATACGCCGGAAAGCACAACTACTATTGATCCTCACGACATTCAGATTGACCTGGCTCACGGCACCCAGACCAAGGGCATTACGGCTAAGGTTTACTGGGACGATGAAAACAATAGTAATGCGAAGCGTCCGGAATCTATCGAAGTACAGCTTTATGCTGATGGCGAGAAGGTAGTAGGCAAGACCGCTACGCTGACCGCCGAGAATGCAGACGCTGCAAAAGCGAACATCTGGGTTACCAACTTTACTGGTCTTGACGAGTATAAGAATGGTAAGCTGATCGACTACACCATCAAGGTTAACGATAACACTACCAAGATTTATTCGGCGATGACCGCAGGCATGGACCTGTACCTGTCTTACAAGTCGGCTAAGGCTGATATGAGCGTATCGTACCGCTTTGACGACAACAACAACGCGGACGGTGTACGTCCTGAAGCCCTGTATCTTACTCTTACCGCTGATGGCGTTCCGGTTGACGGCGCTGACTACAAGCACACTGTTTACTTTGATGTAGACGGCGTGAAGTGGTCCTTCCCGCAGCTTCCGGTTTACTCCACTGAGGGTAATAAGATCAAGTACAACGCAACCGTATCTCTGGACTCTGAGTTTGGTGCAACGGATTATCAGATTGTAACCTCTAAGGACATCGAACTCTCTGAAACCAATGTTCAGACTAACCAGATTGTTGTAACCCTGAAGAAGGCTGCTGCAACAGGCACAGAAACTGGACATGTTTATTGGTTCGATGCTAACAACCAGCGTGGAAACCGCCCGAGCGACCTCACCATTGATGTGCGTTCCGATGCGCAGAAGGGTGTAGTAGGTACTTACAAGCTGGATAGCGTTACCGGCAAGGTAACTGATGCATCCGGTACTGAAGTAGGTACTGTTGAAGTATCCGAGTGGGGCAACGATGGTTCGTCTTGCTGGACTTATACGATTTCCGGCCTGAAGCAGAACTCCATCTATGATGGCGTAGCTAACGAAATCTTCTACTATGCTTCTGCTCGTACCACCGGCATTGCTGCTTGGTACAACAAGGTGGACGGTGAAGACAACGGCCTGGATATCAACCTCACTCATAAGAACTACAGTGACGATGTAGGCGAGGCTCAGCAGGACTTCACAATCAATCTGAGCTGGATGGATAACAACAACGCCTGGAACTATCGACCGAATACCAACGGCGTAGATGTTAAGCTGCTGGCTAATGGTGTTGAGTATAAGACCATCCACCTTACTCAGACTAACGCAGTTAAGGACAACACAAACTCTTGGACTTATTCCTTCACGGGTCTGCCGACCTATCTTAATGGCCATGCGGTTGTTTGGACGGCAGAAATCGCAGATGTTAATAAGTACACCGCTAACACATCCAACCACCGTGATTACTGCACAATCACCATGACTCAGTCTGTTGGTTTCAACTTCACTCTGAATTGGAACGACTCGGACAATGATGATGCAGTACGTCCGGCTAGTGCTACTGTTGACGTTTACGGCGACGGCACTAAGGTTGGTTCCGTAACGCTCACTGGTGAGGGCAATACTTGGACTGGATCTATCAAGGATATCCCGGTATGGCGCACCACTGGCACTACTATCCCGGTTAACTACTCGTTCCGCTGGTCTGATGACACCGCAGCAGCAATGCTCGACGAAGGTTATCAGGCATCCGCAACCAAGAATAGCTCCGCTGTTGAGTCTGATACTTGGTACTACCTGTCCACTACTGAGTGGGGCAAGAGCGACGGCGGCCTCAATGACCTGACCGGACAGTACGAGTGGGAAACCACTATCACTCGCAATAAGGAAACCAAGACCGTATATGCTGAGATCATGTGGAACGACGACGCTAACCGCGATGGCAAGCGTCCGGAGTCCGTAAAGGTTCAGCTTTTACGCAAACGGTCAGGCTACCGGCGAGCCTAAGACTCTGACCGGCGGTTCTACCGACAGCACCTGGAATATCAACTGGGAGAAACAGGACGTTTACGACAATGGTAAGCCCATTGAGTACACTGTAAAACTTGTTGACGTTCCGAACGGCTATGATGCAACCACGGATGCGTCTGGTCTTAACATCACACTTACTCATGACCCGGCAACCACGTCTGTAACTGGTAAGGTAATTTGGGACGATAAGTCCGAGGCACATTATCAGTACGACAGCCAGTATGGAGATCTGGTTAAGAGCTGGTATCAGATCGAACGCACTGACGTTTACATGCAGCTTCTCGTGAACGGACAGCCTTATGGTGAGCCGGTCAAGATCCCGGGCCTGGGTTATGAACAGGAGGATGGTTCGCTTGCAACCTATGCAAGCTACACTTGGAATGATGTTTTTGTTCATGAGAACGAAGGCGAAACCAATGTATACACCATTTCCGTTTTCTCTGACCCGCTGACCGCACTGCTGAATGATGGCTATACTCAGACATACGACTTCTCGAAGCAGTATGAGCCGAGCACCACTATCAGCCACACCTATTATGATGTACGCGGCACGGTATATTACCTGTACAACACCAGCGACGAGTTTAAACTGGCGAACGTTCCGGTAACTGCTTATCTGTATGATGAGTCCACCAAGACTTATACTGCTGTAGGCAGCACTACTACTGATGCAAATGGCACCTACGAACTGAAGAACCTTCCGCAGGGTCTCCTGACTGTACGTGCAACTTATCAGTATAGTGATTACACTTACGCTGGCAGCGTAGGCGTAAATCTTAATCTGTGTGACCAGAACGATGCTGACATCATTGTCAACCGCGATTCGACCGCTGACAGCGATCTGTATCGCTACACCGCATCCGGCAAGGCTTTCTACCAGACCGATAAGACCAATGCAGCAACTAAGACTCCGGTTCCGGAAGGAAGCGTTGTACTGCTGTATAAGGTAGTTGATGGTCAGGAGAGCGCTCAGTATGTCGGAATGACTACCACTAAGGCCGATGGATCTTACAACTTTGAAAAGCTGTCGGATGGCACTTACATGGTAAACGTCGTATTTAATTACGATGGCAGCACTTACACTTACGATAACACCGACGCAAAGACTGACAAGCTCAACTTCGTAGTAAGTGGCGCAGATGTTAAGTGGAAGGATATCGTAAAGCAGGTCAACAAGAATGTATCTCCGGTTGACCCGACTGATCCGGTAGTTCCGACTCCGGATCCGGAACCGAAAGCCGGAACCGTGTGTAGTAGATGGTAACGTTTACTACTCCGATAACGGCGTTCACACCACTGATCCCGTAGAGGGCGTAGATGTTTACATCTATGGCGCTGACGGCAACACACTGGTTGGAAATACTACTACCGACGCAGATGGTCATTGGACTATTGATGGCCTGACTGCTGGCAGCTATATCGGTGTATTCTCGCACAGCGCAAATGCTTCCCGTGTTCTGCACTTCACTATCTCCGATAGCGATTTTGAAAAGCGCACTTACACCGCAGCAACTCAGTTTTTGATCGCGTATCCGGTCTGAATACTTCCACTATTCGTGGTGTAGTTCTTGATGAAAACGGAAAGCAGACTTCTGCTCTGGTTGAAATTATCAACCCGGACGGCGACATTGTTGATGTAGCTTACACCGACAAGAATGGCGCCTATAACTTCACCGTTGCATCTGGTATCACTTATCAGGTAAAGATTACGACTGTTAATAAGCAGACGCAGTATCTGTCCGCAGGTGACCCGGATGATAATTACACCACTCTGACTAACTACACAATCTCTGGTAACTACTCCATTGGTGGCACGGCACAGGAAGGCGCTACCGTTGCACCTGTACAAGCAGTCCGGTAACAACTTCAACCTGCTGACCGCAACGCTGACTGATTCTAAGGGCGATTACGCTATTAAGGTAACCGAGGCGGGCAACTACCGCATCGCTATGTACCGTAACGGTGAAATCTATGCAACCCATTATGTATCTGTTGGCTACCAGGAGTACGAGCCGCAGGTAAGTGAAGTTAATGGCAAGTATACGATTTCCGGTTCTGAGCCGGGCGGCTTTGATTCCGGTATCCTGTACAACACTACTACTAAGGTTGTCAAGGTAGCAGCTAACGTAGAGGGTGGCTCTCAGTATTCGATTTCTGGTCTGGACGCAGGCACTTACCGCCTCGAACTCACCAAGGGCGACACAAAGACTACTTACTACATCGATGCTCCCGACAATGCAGTAAAGGTTACTTATAATGTAACTGTAAGCGGCAATGTTGTCGACAACTCTGGCAACCCGATGCTGGGCGCTGTTGTAACCCTGCTTAACAGCAAGAATCAGCAGGTAGGTGAGCAGACCGTTATCACTAATGGTAAGTTCTCTTACGCGAACATCCCGGCAGACAATTACAAGATCAAGATTGAGTATCCGGTATCCGGCACTCAGCTGCTGGACAAGACCACTCAGGATACAGACAGCTATGGCAAGTCTTATCCGTCTGGTATTACCCGGGCGATGTTTGGAGTTGGAACATCAATGCGCAGACGGTTTCCGGTTCTGTAAAGGATCAGGACGGCAAGCCCGTTTCCAACGCAACTGTAGTTCTCAAGCTCAACTCCGATCCTGATAAGGCATACGGCGTGCAGACTGATAAGGACGGCAATTGGACGATGGGCGTTATGGATGGCGAATACACCGCTTCCGCTAACTTCCAGTTTGATGCAGACCACATCTATCCGGCAACTGCAAGCGTACCTGTTAAGGTAGCTGGCGCAGATGTAACCGGCGTAGACTTCGTAATCAATCGCTTCACTGTTTCCGGTTCTGTTGTACGTGAAGGTGACAATGCTCCGGTTGAAGGCGCTGATGTAACTGTAACCCTGAAGGATGGAACTCCGTATTATAACGGCAAGACTGGTCCGGATGGTACGTTCACTGTTCCGTCTTTCCCCGATGACTTCCACGTTACCGTTAAGAGCAACGGCCAGACTGCTGAAGCAGACTACACCGTATCTGGTGATATGTCGCTGACGCTCAAACTCAAGACCCCGATCACTATCACTGGTATTGTTTATGGTGCTGACGGCAGCGTAGTTGCTGATGGTATTGTACATTATACTGGCGCTAAGTCGGGCAAGGTATACACCGATAACAACGGCAAGTACAAGATCGTGCTGAACGCTGATCTGCTTGGTGAGTACAGCCTGTACGCAACCGCAGCAGGCAAGCAGTCTGATACTGTTACTGTCAATGTTAAGGGCGATACTACTCAGGATCTGACTCTCAAGTCTTCTGGTTCTGATATCCCGTCGGGTAACCGCACCGCTTCTGGTGTTGTAACCGACAACGAGGGTAACCGGCTTGCTAATGCTGTTGTAACTATCAAGTTCGGCAACGATAAGACCAAGACCCTCGAAACCTCCACTAACGATCACGGTGAGTTCCGCTTCGACGGTTTGCCGGACGGCACTTACTATCTGACCGCAGTAGTGGAAAGCGACAACGGTTACAGCTACGAAACTAACGGCGAGACCACCATCCATCTGGATGGCGAGGACAAGACCGACATAGTGCTGGCTGTAACTCTCTCGTATGAAGTAAATGTTGTTGTAGTTGATACCAACAATAATCCGATTGCTGACGCAACCGTATCTTACACCGGTGCAAGCGATGGTTCCAAGAAAACCAACGCTGATGGTGAGGCAACTCTCCAGATTGCAGGCGGCAAGTACGATTTCGTTGCAACGATTGGCAACCGCACTTCTGATACCAAGACCGTAACCATCTCCAAGGCAACCACCGTTAAGCTGGTTGTTGAGCTGACCGGAATTAAAAATGAGCCGCCGGTATCTGAGGCACACTCTAATGCTATCAACGGCTATGTTTACACTCCGGATGGCGAAGCAGTAGAAGGTGCAACGGCTAAGCTCCTCAAATATAACCCTGAAACCGAAGAGTGGGATGTTATCAAGACTACCACCTCGGACAAGAACGGTTATTATGAGTTTACGGAGCTTGACGATGGCCGCTACCGCGTAGAAACCAACTACGAGCTGACCACTACGGTAAGCACGACTGTTGGTACCTACGAGATCACTGGCTACGCTAAGGACGAGGGTGGCAACCCGTATGTAGGCGCTACCGTAAATCTGTACGATAACGAGCATCAGCTCATCGCAACTGTAAAGACGAATGAAACTGGCTACTATGAATTTACCAACCTTAAGGCTGGCGAATATGAAGTAGAGATCATCCCTGCTGAGGATGCCTCTAAGGTTACGACCGTCAAGACCACAGTTGAGCCGAGCAATGCTGTAATCGCTGGTACCGTTACCGATATCAATGGCAATCCGGTAGAAGGTGCAACTGTTACTGTTGCTGGCCCGGGCGGCGAGTGGAATATGACCACCAAGTCTGACGGCAAGTACAGCTTTGAAGTGCCGGATGGCGGCCATTACACTGTAAAAGATTACCTACCCGGCACATTATGATGTTGCTACGGATGGCTCTTACGAGAACGATCCTGACAATCTGATTAAGCCGGATCTGGTATCTGACAACATTACGCTCTCCGGTTACGTGCATGATACCGACGATAATGTTATCGAAGGTGCAACCGTAATCCTTAAGGATGCTGCTGGCAATGAGCTGCAGCGTACCACCACCAACTCTGACGGTTACTACGAATTCCCCGAATTTGAAGCCGGGCAAATACATTGTAACTGTTGAGGTTGGCGAAGATCACCGCGACTACAATGTTGACACCTCCATTCGGGCAACACCAACCCGGACAAGCCGAATCCGAAGCCGGATACCGACAAGGTTCAGGTAAATGGCATTGTAGTAACTGACCACAAGCGTCCGCTTGCTGGCTCCGTAATCACTGTGCGCAATATGGATAGTGGCAAGACCTTCACCATTACTGCTGATGCTGACGGTAAGTTCAGCACTGGAGAGATGGATAAGGGCCGCTACGAAATCGTAGCTGAGTACACTCACAAGTATGGTACAAACGAATCGGATCCGCTGAATATCACTGCTTCTCAGAACGATGCTGTTCTGGTTATCATTCTGAAGTATGTAGATGATGTAAATGGTGACAGCAAGAACGAAACTGTTTACGCAGGCGATGATGACAAGTTTGACACCCCGGACGATTGGTACCCCGCAGACATCGACAAGGATGGCAAGGACGAAAAGATCTTTGCCGGCGAAGATGGCAAGCCGGGCACCAAGGATGACCATTACGATTTCGACGTTGACCATGACGGCAAGAAGGAAACCGTTTGGGTTGGCGAAGACCGCATCCCGGGCACAGAGGATGACTATTATCTGACCGATCCTGATAAGGACGGCGTAGATGATAAGATTTACGCAGGCGAGGATGGCGTACCGGGTACCAAGGACGACTGGTACGGCAAGGATATCGACGGCGATGGCAAGGATGAGATCATCCATGTCGGCGAAGACACCAAGCCGGGCACGCCGGACGATTGGTATGACAAGGACGTCGATAACGACGGCGAAGATGAAAAGTTTGGGTTGGCGAAGACGGTATTCCTGGCACCCGCGATGACTGGTACGAGAAGGATACCGACGGAGACGGCAAGCCCGAAAAGCATCCGATCGGAGTTATCGAGATCAACTTCAACGCAAACGGCGGCAGCGTAAATGGTTCTTCCGTTTACACTGTTGAGAAGTCCAAGATCAGCAATCTCCCGACCGCAACACGTTCTGGCTATACCTTTAATGGCTGGTTCACCGAGGCAACTGGCGGCACTCAGATCTCCATGGCTGACATCACGGATATGCCGATCACGACTACTGTCTACGCGCACTGGTCCAAGGTAGACTCTGGAACTTCTGGTGGCGGCGGTACTTCCGGTGGCGGCGCTGGTGGTGGAGGCTCTGCTGGCGGCGGTGGTGCAGTTGCTCCTGCACCTAATGGCGATTACATTATTGCCATTGACACTGCTGAAGGTGCGACTATCCTGCCTAACGGTGGAGTATCTGTCAAAAAGGGCGATGACCTGAATGTATCCATCAAGCTCGATGAAAAGTATATCGTCAAAGATGTGCTGGTTGATGGAAAATCTGTAGGAGCTGTAACTGAATATAGCTTTAAGAAGGTTGATGCAAACCATACGCTAAAGGTTATCACTCAGTTGAAAACTATGCTCACTGATAAGCACATTGCTTATGTTGGCGGTTATCCGGACGGCTCTGTAAAGCCGGGTGCATCTATCACTCGTGCAGAAGTAGCGATGATCTTCTATCGCTTACTCAATGATTATGCTCGTACCGCTTACACAACGAGTATACACAACTTCTCTGATGTAGCAGCAAACGCATGGTATGCCAAGGCTGTAGCAACCCTTGCAAACGCTGGTATTATTACCGGTGATCCGCAGGGCACGTTCCGTCCGAATGATACTATCACCAGAGCCGAATTTGCAGCGATTGCAGCTCGTTTCGACACTTCTACGGATGATGCGAAGGGCTTCTATACTGACCTTGATGGTCATTGGGCCGCTGAACTGATTGGTCGCGCAAGTGGCCGTGGTTGGGTAACCGGTTATTCCGACGGCACCTTCCGTCCGAACCAGGCGATTACCCGTGCAGAGTCTATGACTCTCATCAACCGTGTACTCGGTCGTGACAAACTGACTTCTGAGAGCCTGCTTGACTCCATGAAGAAGTGGCCGGACAATGCAACCTCCGCGTGGTATTACCTCGCTGTTCAGGAAGCGACCAATGGCCATGACTCCAAGGACGTTGACGGCAATGAGGTTTGGACTGAGCTCGTTGAAACTGTCCTGCCGCAGTAAGTAAAGGCAGAAAAAAGAGAAGAGCCGCTATCGTTTGCGCGATAGCGACTCAATTCAAAAAAAGGTAAGAATGCGATAGGGGACCGTAAGAGGTCCAATTCAATCGGTCCCCGCATTCTCATCCATTTTAGCAACAATCGGTTTGATAAAACAAGCCGACAAATGTTCGTTACACACTAAAGTGTAGGATTTTCTATTAAGACAAAATCGTTCAAACGTGTTACTTCATTGATCTTGACACTTGCTATGCTTTTCTCTCTTGCGCCTACTTCGTTCGCTGTCGATGATTCCATCGATGTAAGCGATGATGTGGTAGTAAGTGATGTTGGCAACGCAGATCAGGCTGCTGATAACACGGTCGATGCAGAAGAGCCTGCATCGGAAGGGGAGGAAGTTACCACTGACGTTCCTTCTGACGAAGAAAACTGACAATGTTTCCGACGTAGTTACTCCGGCAACGGAAGATCAGGATGCCGCAGACAATGGTATCTCTCTTGTAGCCGCAGCAAAACACTTATTATGTAGCCAACAACGCCGCAGGCGGCAGCGATGTTCGCGGTGACGGCTCTGAAACTACCCCGTTTATGACTATTGGCAAGGCCATCGAGGCTGCAGCCAATGAAGACGAAATCAACATTGTGCTGATGTCTGATATCAGCGCAACGCAGGAACTTAAGTTTGAGGATAGTTCCAAGACTATCAATTTCTCTTCCAACGGTTCCTCCAATTTCAAGATTCAGTATACCGGTTCTACACCGATCGGCACTGAGTCTGGCTTCATTAAAGTAACAGGCGGCGCTACCGTAAACTTCAATGGTGTTGATCTTTACGGTTCCACCGGTACCTATGACGGCCGTGTAATCTATGTGGCTGACAAGGGTACTGTAACTCTTACCGACACAAATGTAACACGCGGCCGTGTTAACAACGTAACCACTATGCAGGGCGGCGCAGGTGCACTGGCAGCTGACCACGGCGTTCTGAACATTGGTGCAGGCGTTGTTATCTCCTGGTAACACAACAACCGCTGGCGGCGGTGCACTTTTGTGTGCAACGGCGGCCAGATCAACATCTCTGACGATGCTGAAATCACTGACAACACCGCAGCATATGGCGCTGGCGTATATGCCGACACTCAGACGGAGTCCTACGGCGGTCTGCATATTTCTGATGATGTACAGATCACTGGCAACAAGGCTACTCAGCAGGGTTCCGGTATGTACATCTGCAAGTCCGCAAATGCAACTGTTAAGGACGACGTTGTAATTAACAACAATAAGACCTCTGGTGCACAGGATAATGTATACCTCGAGGACGAAGCTACTCTGGATATCGCTGGTACGACCACCGGTGCAAACATCGGTATCTCCGCTGATCCGGAAGAGGCTTATCGCCTGGTATCTCTGCCGGATGCTTACACCATTCAGCCGACTAAGACCGGCGATGAAAAGGGCTGGCATGACGACTGCGGCACTTGGGACATCCGTCACATGACTTATAAGGGCGTTGAGGGTCTGTACCTTTATTACAAGACCCTGGATGTAACCTTTGAAGATGTTCGTACCCTGACCAACATCGAGGGTAAAGACATCAACGGTGAAGACGTAGATTTCAAGAATGACAATCTGACGTCCGTATCCATTGCAGGTGGCGTTCTGACTGCTGCTGACACTGTAGCGAAGAATACCCCGGAAGACGATGACCTGTCCTTCACCATTAAGGTTGACAAGGATGAGTATCGTATCCCGACCGAGGATGTAATTCATGTAACCTCTGGCGGCAAGGATGTTGAATTCACCTACACTCCGGATTTTGCAAACGGTACGACTACGATCACTGTCGACGATGCAATCGTTGACACTCTGACTGACACTATCAAGTTTGAGGTATCCGGTGAAAAGTATTACACTCTGACCATTCGTTCTGAAGGTCCTCTTTACGCTATGACCTCCAATATTACCGGCCTGTCCGATAATAAGCTGGTTATCGCAGCACAGGGACGACAGGGAACTACCGCAACTTATAAGATTGCAAAGGGCTCTGGTTCTGGCCCGGCTGCCGCTGGCATTCAGATCTCCCTGTATGACAGCGTAGATTACGCAGGCGCTCCGGTTGCAACTGCAACCACCGACGAAAAGGGCGTTGCTACTTTCAACGGTCTGACTGCAGGAAAGACGTACTATGCTGTACTGTCCTATGAGCGTCAGTATCGTGTAATTTCTCGTGATGTTACATCCCTGAAGCTGTCCACGCTGAACGGCCAGACCCCTGGCTGATGCCTGTGTAACTGACGCAGGCGCCGACGGCCATGTAACTTACGATGCCTCCACCGGTAATTCCTCTATCACTGGTCTTACTGATAATGCTTTGGTAACCTACCGCATTAAGCAGGTTGCAGACACTATCGTATTCCACGCTAATGAGGGCGATGCAACTTCTGCACCAGCTACGCTGAGCATGGAAAACAAGACCATGGGCGCAGACGCACGACACCTACGGTGAGCTGGCAACTGCAACTCTGACCGGCTATGATTTTGACGGCTGGTACACCGAGGCAGAGGGCGGCGAGCTGGTAACTAAGGATACCCCCTATGTGACTGGCGTATCCGCTCGTCATCTGTACGCACACTGGACTGCACGCACTGATACCAAGTACACCATTCAGCACTGGGTTGAGTTTGCTGAGGGTGGCGCGAATGCTCGTTACACCGATGCCACTCAGACTAAGACCGTAAATGGCGTAAAGTATTACCTCTACCAGTCCACGGACTGGAATGATGGCACCTCTGATGCTGTCAAGGATATTGCAAATCAGATCTCAAGATCATGGCTGCAGCAGAATATTTCTTGGTGGTGCCGCGAAGGCTTTTACCGCCAAGCCGGACACAGACTGCAAGGTTCTGGCTAACGGCAATGCAATCTTCAACATTTACTATGACCGCAACATCTACAAACTGAACTTTGATGCCTCCGGCGAAGGCACTGTTACTTCCCCGGATACCTTCCCAGCCCAGGACGTTAAGTTTGGTGCCCTGGTTGGTACTCTGCCGGCTCCGAAGATGCCGGGTTACTCCTTTGGCGGATGGTATGACGATGATGATCGCCTGATCACTTCCAGCACTATCTATAACAAAACCAATGACACCAATCTGACTGGCCACTGGATTGCGCGTGATGATACCAACTGGGCTATCAAGATCGCCGTTCAGGACCTCGTTCGTGATCCGGAAACCGGCGTATACTCCGCAGCAAACACCTACACTGAGTATAAAACCGTATATAAGGACAATAACGGCGCTCTGCTTTCTTACAAACTGACTGGTACCACTGATACTGATTATCAGTTTGCAATTAGCAGCATCTCTGACCTGACCTTTGAGGGCTTTAATTACGTAGGCTATGCAAACGCATACGACCGCAATGCAACCGGCATGACTGCTGATGACACCAATGCAACTGTAACCATTAAGCCGACAGATGCGTCCACTGAGGTGGAAGGCGAATACAATGATGCATTTGATGGCGGCATTGTATGGCTGTATGGCTGTATTACAATCGAAAGACTGCTGACGTTAAGCCGAACCCGACTGAGCCGGGTGGCGACACGGACGGCGGCAAAATCATCTATGGCGGTGACTTCACGGGTCAGCTTCCGCCGGCCCCGTCCAAGCCGGGTTATGATTTCAATGGTTGGAAGGACAAGGATGGCGACGACATCACTCCCACCACCCGGCTGACAAGTACGTCGAGGCGGACAATACTATCACGGTTACCCCGAAGTGGACCCCGCGTGATTACACGCTTACTTACGTTCCGGGCGATGGCGCTACCTTTACGGCGTCCAACGGCGGCACTGGTACTGTAAAACAACAATGTTCCGGGCGGTTATCAGGACAGCCACACTGTAACTTTACGACCAGGCAATGGGCACTATGCCTACTGCATCCAAGCCGGGTTATAATTTCGTTGGCTGGTTCCTCGAAGACGGCACTACTCAGGTAACTACTGATACAGTTGTTACTATCGACAACGTAATTGTTAAGAACGCTGCGAAACACCTACGAGGAAACTCGTCCGCTGTACGCTAAGTTCACTCCGCATCATTACACTCTTGTATTCAATCCTGGTTCTACCAAGCAGGGCATTCCGGGTACTGTAGATCCCAATAAGATGGTCATCACTTATGATGAGATTCTGTCTGGCCTGCCAACTCCGGTACTGACTGGTTACACCTTCGTTTCCTGGATGCTGGATCTGCGTGACCCGAATTCCGTATTCAAGAATGGTGACCGCTGGACGACTGTCCTGACTGACGGTGCAGAAATCCCGGTATACGCAACATATACGGCAAACTCTTACAAGTACACCTTTGATCTCAACGCTGAAGTAGGTTCTACTCGTGCACAGCTGGTTGACACCTCTATTGATCACACCGAAGAAACCTTTGATAAGGTATACGAAGGTCTGTTTGATGTTGAGGCAACTCGCCCGGGCTACGAATTCAAGGGGGATGGACGCTTGTCCGCAATGGCGATGTTCTGACTGCTAATGACCTTGTTTCGCTGGCTAAGGATACGACTGTTTACGCTAAGTGGCAGCCGAAAAGTACAATGTTAAGTTTGTTATGAAGGGTTCCGCAATGCCGGATACCTTCGACCAGAGCACTGGCGTTTATGATGCAGATGCCGATACCTGGACTGTCAAGGTTGACTTTGACTCGGTTTATGGCACCCCTGCCGGTACCGACCAAGACCGATGCCAAGTATCATGGCTGGCTGGCAGCAGCAGCAAACTGGGAAGAGATCGACAACGAGATCATCCTCGAGCTGCCGCAGTACACCGACTACAAGGACGACGACGGTATCACCCTAACTGCCGTAATGGAGCCCCTGGATCACCTTTGATCCGGATGGCAACAAGTTCACCGATAATGACTCCACAGATCCCCGTAAGGAGCTGCAGAGCGAGATCGATAAGCTTCCGGAAGTCAAGAAGGATGATTACACCTTCGATGGCTGGACAAAGAAGGACAAGCCGGATGAAATTCTGGACATTGACGACGTAAAGAAGCTCGCAGAGCCTACCGTTCTGGTTCCGAAGTTCAGCGCAAACGTTACATTTAACGCAAACGGCGGCGTAGTTACTGCTAACAATGCTGAGACCTATGTTGTAGTCCTGAGCAAGATCACCACTCTGCCGAGCGCGTCCAAGTCTGGTTACAACTTCGACGGTTGGTTCACCGAGGCAAATGGCGGCACTCAGGTAACTCTGGATGCTCTCAAGTCTGCTAATGTGCCGACCACTGTATACGCACATTACACTGTTCGCTCCACCGGCGGCGGTGGCGGCGGTGGCGGCGGTGGAGTATCTACCAACACCATTACCGTTAAGAAGGATAAAGGCTCTACTGTTACTCCGGCGGGCGACTCCAACGGCAAGGTAACTGTTCCGACCGGCTCCGACAAGAATTTTGTTATCAAGGCTGACGATGGCTATACCATTACTGATGTTAATCGTTGATGGCAAGTCCCAGGGCCCGAAGGACTCCTATGAGTTCAAGAACATCCGTGAGAACCATACTCTTGAGGTTAAGGTAGCTAAGCTGCTTACCGGTGATCACATCGCTTACATCAAGGGTTATCCGGATGGTGGCGTTCATCCGACCGCTAATATCACCCGTGCTGAGGTTTCTGCAATCTTCTACCGCTTACTCAGTGATGATGCTCGTAGTGTATACACAACCAACATACACAACTTCACTGATGTACACAACAGCTGGGCCTCTACGGAGATCTCTACTCTGACGAATGCGGGTATCCTTAAGGGTTATACGGATGGCTCCTTCCGTCCGGATGCTGCTATTACTCGTGCAGAATTTGCAGCAATCGCAGCTCGTTTTGACAAACTGTCTGGCGGTAACAAGACTTTCTCTGATGTTCCGACTGATCACTGGGCATACGCAGCCATCACCTCGGCAGCAGAAAAAGGCTGGGTAAATGGTTACTCTGATGGTACTTTCCGTCCCGATAACGCAATTACTCGCGCAGAAGTTGTTAAGATTACCAACGCTGTCCTGATGCGTACTTGCGATAAGGATTACGTCGCAGATAACCTGAGCAAGCTGATCTCTTACAACGATCTGACCTCTGCATACTGGGCGTATTACGATATTCACGAGGCATCTAATGCTCATGACTATAAGGTAGTAAACGACGCTGAAATTTGGATCAACCTCAAATAAGGAGGCGGATGAGTTTATGCAGAAAGAAAGAAAAAAAGAGAGTTTCCAAATCCAGAAGAACTGACAGCTCTTTTTGCAGAAAATCGATGCAGAATTAGATATACGCAGAACAAAAATTGACACTTCCAGACTCCTCGGTTATCAAATCGAGGATCTGGATATCCGTCGATATATCTGCATGCACGTTCTCAGCTACCTGGATATCATGGAAAAAGAAATGGTTGAATTCTGGCTCGAATTTATACGCTATGATGGCAGCTATGACTTTTTTCCATGGAACGTCCATTCGATTATAGCTCGATGGAAATGCGGTTAGCGGATGCACGCAGCCTGCACGAACAGCAACGTTCAGCAGATGAGCTTCAAAGAGAAGAACAGGAGCGTGAGCGGTGAAAATATTCAAGCTGACACCGTCCAGTATAGTATTTCTCAGCATTGGCAGCTGCGTTTGCTTCTATCTTGGTGATCGCTTTGGTTCTCTATATTCTGCATATGTTGCACAATCTTCTAATTCCATTACTTCATTTTTAGATGCAATGAATGGTATAGGGGCGGCTATTGCCGCCCAACCATTCTACATCGACTTACAAGCAGCTTCGTATGGCCTAATTTGCTTGATAGATTCCTGCTGGCCTGCTTGTACATCGCAGTAAGCTCGAAACATTTCCGTTCCGGCGAGGAACATGGTTCCGCACGCTGGGGCACGAAAGCGACATTGCTCCGCTGATGGATAAGAAGGATCCAACCAACAATATCATTCTTTCCAAAACCGAGCAGATCAAGTTTAACGGCAAACTACCCTTTGAGTATGACCGCAACAAAAATATTGTTGCAATCGGCGGCTCTGGCAGCGGTAAGAGTTATGGTTTGATCGAACCCAACCTTCTACAAAAAGCACAGTTCATACGTCGTAACCGACCCTAAGGGTACTATTCTTCCGGAAGTCGGCAACGCACTCAAAGACGATTATGAGATCCGCGTACTCAACACAATTAACTTCAAGAAGAGTATGCACTACAACCCCTTAGCCTACATTCACAGCCAAAAGGACATTTTACGAGTTGTGAATGTACTGATGAAAAACACCAAAGGAGATGATCAAAAATCCGGTGGTGATCCGTTCTGGGATAAAGCAGAATCTCTGCTTTACACCGCACTGATTGCGTACCTCTACTACGAAGCACCGTTGGTGGACCGACACATACCTATGGTATCAACCATGCTGGATATGTGTGCTGCATCAGAAACTGATGAAAACATGAAGTTCTACCATTGACTACTTATTCGAGAATCTGGAGAAACGCAAAGGTTCGAATCATTTCGCGGTCAAGCAATATAAAAAATTCAAAAAAGCCGCAGGTAAAACAATGAAAAGTATCCTTATCTCCTGTGCTGCGCGCCTGGCACCTTTCGACATCGATGAAGTGCGAGAGTGCATGATGGATGATGAATTAGAGTTGGATACCATCGGCGATCGCAAGACTGCCCTTTTCGTCATTATCTCTGATACGGACACGACATTTTCTTTCATCTCGGCCATGATGTTCTACCAAATGTTCAATCTTCTCTGTACTCATGCAGATGATGATTGCGGCGGTAAACTGCCTGTGCCGGTTCGGTGCCTGCTGGACGAGTTTGCAAACATTGGCCGTATTCCGGACTTTGAACACCTCATCAGCACAATCCGCAGCCGACAGATTTCTGCTTCTATTATTCTTCAGAGTAAAACGCAGATCACCAATGTCTACAAGGATGATGCCGAAACCATCATTGACTGCTGTGATTCTTACGTTTTTCTCGGCGGTAAATCAACCAAGACCACCGAAGAACTATCGAAAATGCTCGGTAAGGAAACCATCGACAACCGAAATTTTAACGAAACACGCGGTCAGCAAGGCAGCGTATCCGTACAGAATCAACAGCTTGGACGCGATCTTTTGATCCGGCCGAAATCGGAAAGATTGACCGTACTGATTGCATTGTCCAAATCAGCGGACTTCCTCCCTTTAGGTCAAAAAAATACGACCTAAAAAATCATCCCGAGTTTTCCAAGACGGCAATCGCCGACGAGAAAAACTGGTATGATATCGAAGCGGAAATCGAAAAATTCCGCACTCAACCTGTAAAATTCGACAATGTTAAAGAAACCATTCATATCAGTGAGGCTGATGTGAATGAGTTGAATTCTCTGCAATAAAAAAGAAAAAGAGGTATATTTACATGAATGCTATGTTCACTCAAATGATTACCCTGCTCTCCAAGGGGCGTACTGGCTGCAGGTGCACTGCTTGCCGTCTGGGGTATGATCTCGGTTGGTCGTGGTCTGAAGGACTCGAACGGCCCTGGTATCCAGAATGGCATTATGGAGTTGATCGGCGGCGGTATCGTCATTGCTGCATCCCAGCTCATTACTACCATCACCCTCTAAAACGACAACAGGATTGGTGCATACGCCACTTGGAGCGTATGCACCATTGAATGGAGGATTATCTTGTTCAAAGACGCGATCAAAGCTCTGATGGAGCTAATTATAGAGGATATTAAGAATTTATCTTTGGACAGCGGTTTGCTCGCGAGCATTACACGTGACAATGCGTATAACCATTTGGTCACATGTTACCAGCATTGCATCAGGTGCGTTCCGGACTTGTGCATTTATTGTTTTACTCATTTTCATCATGATCGAATTTCTTGAATTGAGCGATCGCTTTTCATCTAATCAATTACCGGATTTACTCAAGCCCTTTTCTATCCTTATTATCAAACTTGCCCTTTCAATTACGATTATCAACCAATCTACTACCATACTAAATACCATATACAATGGTTTTCTCGATCTGTCAACACAGGTCAATGTAACCAGCAGTATTACTATGACCACAGATCTCACGAATTTCAATAATTCGGTTGATGATATGGCATTTGGTGTGCAAATCGTCGCATTGCTTGTTTTATTTCTCTGTGTTTTTTGGGTACCAAAAATCGCATGGGCTTTTTACCCAAATACTCACTATCGGACGTTTTATCCAACTTTACATATATATCGCCGTAGCTCCCATCCCTATTGCTACGCTTCCAAATCGAGAATGGTCACAAGTAGGAAAAGGATTTCTCAAATCCTTCGTCGCCGTCTGCTTACAGGGCGTAATTCGTTGTGTTAATATTATATTTTTTCCCCGTCAATCGCAACCAGTATGGTCACAGATATTATACCTGCCAATAACGGCCTGAATGGTATCTTCTCTGCGGCCGGATCCATTATTATTGTCCTGATTGGCGCTTTAATCGTAGCACTCAAAGGATCAAAAGCGTTTGCAGATAAAATCTGCGGTGCTATGTAAATCCTCGCCACTATTTGGAATATTGGAGGTAACTTATGGCCCTTTCAACACATATACCCAAAGAGATCACAGATTACAAAGAACGTATTGTAGGTGACTTTTCGGGTAGGCAACTTATTTCCATTGTAGGTGCAGCCGCTACTGTTGGTATATCCTATTTCATCCTTGTTCACCTGCTTCATGTAACAATGGATGTATACCCGTACATAGTAGCAGTATTATGCGCTCCTATATTTGCTTTTGGCTTTTATCGCAAAAAGTAATATGCCATTCGAGCAATATATCAGTCTTTTATTACGCCATTATCTCGGGAACAACAAATTTCACTGGTCAGCTGAACCTGATATTCCCGAAGAGATGATGATATCTCATGCAATGATGCAAAACAACAATGCCACAATCATCGAGGAGGATAACCATGTTTCAGCGCAAACAAAAAAAAGGGAAAAAAGCAAGCCGAGAAAATGTCCAAGAAGTCCGCTGCAGAAAGAAGCAAGGAACTAAAGCAACAAGAAAAGCAATACGCCGCGAAATTAAAGCGGCTCAAAAAGAATACCGAGAAGCTAAACGCCAAGCAAAAAAAGAACATTAAGGCTAATGCTGCTCCCAAGAATTCCGTTCAGCTTATTGGCTATCAGCGTATGTTGGAAAACGGCATCTGCATGATTGAGCCAGGCGTATATTCCAAGACCGTAAAGTTTTCCGACATCAATTATCAGACTGCACGAGTAGCAGATCAAAAGGATATGTTTTCGCGCTATACCGAAGTCCTGAACTTTGCTGATCCTACAATGCCTCTGCAACTGACTCTTGTTACCCGTCAGGTCGATGAAGAGGCTTTCCGTCAGGAAATGTTCATGCCGCTCGTAGGTAATGAAGATAAGCTGGATAAGTACCGTACAGAGATGAACGAAATGCTGGCCGCAAAAATCAAAGAGGGCCAGAATTCTGTCGTTCGAGATAAATATTTTACCTTTACCTGCGAAGCTGATAATGTCGATGATGCCACCAGCATCCTCTCTCGTTTTGAAACCCAGTTTATCAGTCTTTTTAAGACGTTAGGCGTGGATGATATGACGGCACTTTCCGGCGAAGATCGTATCAACCTCTTGCGCTCTATCACCCGCCCCGATGACCGCAGTCATATTTCACTTTCTGACATTGCCCATAGCGGTTGGTCTAGTCGATCTTTTGTAGCTCCGACCTCTATAGACTTCTCTGTCGCTCGCAATCGTTTCGATTTTGGTAACAAACATGGACAGGTTTTGTACTTTGGCAACCTGCCGGCCGATCTAACCGATGAACTTCTCACAGTATTGTCAGATCTCCCTATCAATATGGTCATCACCCTGCATATTCGCAATGTCAACCAAGTCAAAGCACTGTCCATGGTTGATACAAAAATTGCAATGATGGGAAATGGAAAATACCAAACGTGCTCGTAAAGGCATTCAGGAAGGGATTCCTCCCGAAATGATGTATCTGCCTGAAACTAAACGTGCTTTGGCCGAAGCAAAGGAATTGGCGACTGATCTGCGCGATCGACAGCAGCGTTTTTCTTCGAGGTGACACCCATCATCTATACTTATGCAGACACTCCAGAACAGCTTGCTAAAAACGTATTTACAATCAAGCAGACCGCACAGACGCGTACCGTAACCATCGAAGATATTGACCTGCAGCAGCGAGAAGCCTTTAACAGTACGCTGCCGATTGGTAAGAACTTCTTCGGCCGCGAACGTATCCGTCACCTGACCACCGCTGCTACCGCTATCTTCGTTCCTTTTACCACACAGGAGCTCTTCCAGCGTAACGGTATTTATTACGGCCTAAACGGTATCAGTCATAACCTGATCATGTTCAACCGACTTTCGCTACTTTCTCCGAACGGATTTATCTTGGGCAAGCCGGGTTCCGGGGCAAGAGTTTTGCCGCTAAGCGTGAGATCATCAGTGTTCTGCTTAATGATCCCAACGCCGATGTGCTTATCATCGATCCGGAACGAGAATATACCGCCCTTGCTAATGGCTTTGATGGCGAGGTCATTCACATTTCTGCAGATAGTCCATGTCACCTTAATCCTATGGATCTCAGTGATAACTATGCAGATGATGATAACCCCATCTCTCTTAAGAGTGACTTTATCATGTCAATCTGCGACCTTTTGTCCGACGGCTTGCAGCGTGGTCAAAAACTCCATTATCGACCGTGTTATCCGTCTTTCGTACGAAAAGCATTTCAATAAAAACAGTCATTCTGTTCCTACATTGAATGATTTTTTATGACATTCTCATTGAGCAACCTGATCCTGAAGCACGCAGTCTGGCCCTATCCCTCGAGCTGTACATTAAGGGTAACCTCAGCGTCTTCGCACATCACACGAACGTGGATACTACCAAACGATTTGTCATCTATGATATCCGCGACCTTGGTAAGCAGCTGCGCACTTTAGGTATGCTAATCGTGCTTGATCAGATCTGGAACCGTATCACAGAAAACCGTGCATTAGGCAAACATACTTATATCTACATTGATGAGATTCAGCTTCTGTTCTCGAACGAGTACGCCTCCAACTACTTTTTTTCGAGTTGTGGAGTCGTAGCCGTAAGTGGGGTGCTGTACCAACCGGTATTACCCAGAACGTCGAAACCCTGCTGCTCTCCGATGAGGCACGTCGTATGCTCTCCAACTGCGACTACATCATGATGCTTAACCAGGCAACTTCTGATAAATTGGAGCTTGCACAGCTGCTGAGTATCAGTGAACGTCAGCTTAACTATGTCAGCAATGTAGAAGCCGGTAGTGGTTTGCTCTTTGCTGGTAAATCGATTATTCCCTTTGTTGATAAGTTCCCGAGAGATACAGAACTGTATAAGATGATCACAACAAAGTTGGAAGAAGTCACATCTTTTCAATCGCGTGCGCTTGAAAACGACAAATCGAAATAATTATGGCAGAAATAAAAGTTAAAAACGGTGCTGATGGCTTGGTCAACTCGACCACAGACCTATCCGCGACACATGTTAAGGCATCAAATGACATCTATTCTCGAGATCGAGAAATATCGCCAAACAAATCTGCAGACTATAATTCTCCAACCACTCACAAACCGCTCAGATCCAGTAGTGATGATTTAGATTTAGTCCGAAGCAACACTATCAACGACACTGTGCGATCGACTGCACCCGAAATCGTAATTCAGACATCATATGCCCGACCGTCTGAGGTTAAGGCGGCTGACACCTCCACCAGAGTGCAACCTGCAGCCCATTCACCTACACCATATTCGCGTCATTCTGTAGAGCCATCTACTCATAAGGACGGTAGCGGACGACACTACGAATCACAAGTATCCGCACCTACCTCCAACCGCCGGAATAGCGTAACTCCGTCTGATTCGCAGCCTTCCGATTCGCCCTCCCCTTATTTCTATTCCCGCAGCCGGAAAAGCTATCGTCAACGTGCGTTGTCTAATCAACCAGAAGGTCTCTCTGGCGCGGCGGCTGTCGCACATGACACCGCCGATGATCAGGCATATATGGTACAGAATTCTACAGATTATTTGACACAGCTTGTTCATAGTACGGACTCGAACTTTAACGTCACCTCTGCTGGATCTGATAGAGCTTTCGTCCACCCAGCCGGTGCGGCCAGCCGCACCGGTGCACATCAGGATTTACCGGACCTACAACTGTAAAAACCAAAATCTCAGAAATTTACGGTTCGTGAGCACATCACTGCTACTGCTCGTGCTCTCGTTGCCGGCACGGATGGCAGCGGAGAAAATGATCCCCGGCATCGCACTAACACAGGATGTACGCCGATCTTTCGTACGCGGTTCTGCTGCTCTATATGGTGCCAATCGGTACCGTATCCAACAGCGGAAACAAACTGCCAAGCAGCTTCGCGCATCCTTTTCCGCCGGTGCAGAGAAACGCGACACCGCGGCCACTGCTGCAGGTATTGACATCACCTCTCCTTCGTACCTTGCAAAAAACAGCAAACCAAACGTGCTGCAGATAAACTGATCCGATCGAAATCACACTTGGCCGGGCGCAAGGCCATGGCCAAACGTCTGTCCACTGATGTTGTGCGTGACGTCGGTAACCGCATCAAAAATTACGAAAGCAACTCTGACAATCTCGGTCTTGACGGTGTAACAGAACTCAAGGATACCGCTGTAAATGCATTTTATGCAGCCAAATATGCTCATCAAACTACAGTTGCTCTTGCGCGATTTGCACATCGTTCCGTTAATCTGGCTCAGGTAGCAATAACTCATGTCAAAGAGGCTCTTGTTAAAGTTGGTACGTTTGCATTGCAAGCAGCAGCCTCTTCTCCTATCGCCTTGGTAATCAGTGCTGTTATCCTTGTTTTTTGATGGTGGTATCTTCTATGCTGCCGACATTTTCTCTTAGAAGACAGAGGATACAACACTCACCAAGCTCTATAAATACTGCACTGAACTTGATGCTAAATTTTCCGAGGCAGTCAGTACCCAATTAAACCGATCAGGATTTGATCGAATAGATTTCTATCAAAACGGTGCCAAGAGTAATGGATTAACTATCTGGTCTACTGAAACCGATCTTGATACGCTTATCGCATATTATGATGCGATGTTCGAGGACTATAGCGAAAAAGAAGAAATTGATGAATCTGATATCCAAGAACCCGATCCAGACGTTTCGGATCCCGATCAGTCCGATCCGTCTGAAGATGGCGACACCGAAAGCGCTGATGGCGATTCCGAGTCGAACTCTGAAAATTCTCAAGAGTCTGATCAAGACGCTGTTATCACCAAAGATAACTACAAAGAAGTCAAAAAATACAGTAAAAATCTATGGAATCAAATGTATTCTTTGACTGTTGGTTCCCATACAGAAAAAACATACCAGTTCATATACCGGTAGTGGTGATGGTAAAACGCATCACTCTACCACTACTTATCACATTCTTGATGTCCACGTAACTACAAAATCGTTGCTTGAAATAGCAAACGAAAACGCGCGGCCTACAGGTGATGACGGAACGGCATACAGTAATGTCTTCGATACGCCTTTCGGCTACTTGACAAAAGCGCAGGAAGATACCTACGATGTGCTACAGGAAGTCGGACTATATACAACCCTCGAGGAAATCGACAATCCCTTTACAGATCCAGACAGTGATACAGATACTACCTGGTCTGTTGCTCGACGCTACGGTTATTACATCGATCTTCCAGCCGGCAACTACCACCCAAAAGAAAATAAGGGATTATATATCAGCGCGCAGACCGGCGATGCGGTATACGCAGGATTAAGTGGTGAAGCTACTGTAGACGGCGATGCCGTCACAATCGAATCGTCATCGAGAAAAATCACCTACAAAAACCTGTCGTCCATCAAAGTATCTTCCGGCAGCCAAGTAACCGCCGGAGATCAACTAGGTTCTGTCGGTGATAACAGCGATCTTCCTTCGGCTACACTGTATGTTGCATATACTCGCAATGGTAAAGAACTGAACCCACGATTCTATATCCAAGGCTGCTTGTATGGCAACAGTTCCGGTACGGGAAATGGCGATATCGTTCAAACTGCGTTATCTCAAGTAGGAACTCTTGAAACTCCTGTCAACCAAGTCATGTATAATGACTGGTTCTACGGAACACATGTATCTGGTTCAGGCTATCCTTGGTGCGCGGCCTTTGTCAGCTGGTGTGCTGACCAAAATGGATTCATTGATGCAGGTATCGTTCCCAAAGTAGCAAGTTGCACTGCTTATCGAGATTTTTATTCTGCTAGAGGCCAATTTCACAGAGCAAACACTGGTTATATACCTAAATCCGGCGATTTTGTACTGTTTTCGAGTAGCGGCTACCCAATGGGTGGTGCACATATCGGTATTGTGATATCGTGTGACGGATCTAAAGTATATACTGTGGAGGGTAACACCAGCGACGGTAATGGTTTTAACGCAAACGGCGGCGGTGTATGGACCAAATCGCATGCATTTACTCCAGGAACAACAACATCTGGCATATGGGGTTATTGTTCACCAACATATCCCGAAAGTTCCGGTTCTACTACCGAACCACCTGCCGGTGCAGTAAAAATCGGCCACTATCAAATTACTCACTATTGCCCATGTGCCATCTGTAATGATCGTTCTGATCAACTCACCGCATTGGGCACCAAGTTAAAACCAGGAACGACGATTGCCGTTGATCCATCTCTTATTCCGCTTGGCAGCAAAGTATGGATCGAAGGCTATGGTATCCGCACGGCCGAAGATACTGGTGGCGCTATTAAGGGCAAACATATTGATATGTGTGTAAGCACCCATGCAGAAGCTATGAATAAAGGCGTTGTATATAAAGACGTATACCTCATTAAATAGTCTAACGATATTGCTATCCAATTTTTAGAGGTGAAAAAGAATGAATAAAAAAAAGTTAATAGCCATTGGAGGCTCAATTTTACTCCTTATTGGTTTAGTGGCCGTTATCCTTACGAACCGCTCTACTACCAGTGCACCTAATATTTTAGGTACCTGGTACAGCACCGGAGCAGAAGCCGAAACGCTGACATTTTACGATAACGATACATGCGCCAGCTCTATACACTTCACAGCTGGTACATATGACTTTCCTGATGAAACTCATGTCAAAGTAAAAAGCAGCGATGGTACTTATACCTTTACTTTAACCTTAGAAACCGATAACAATGATGCCGTCACTGCATTGACAAATAATGACCTGCATTTCATTCGGGACCAGCAAGAAGCAACTCAAACCGCTGAACGAAAATATGCAACCGAGTATGCTACCTACAATGCTGAAGAAGCATTTCCTAAAATCCTGCAGGCAGATACATGGTCATATGCTGATGGAAAGAATGGCGAAACTCTGAGTTTTGATCCTACTCAAGTCACACCCTCTCTTGGAAAGATAACTCTGGTGATCATACCTATACATGGTACTGGAGCTATCTTTCTGTCAAGGCTGAGCAGGATGGTAAACCTATCGAAATCAAACTGAAGCTCACTTCTGCAGACGAGGCTCCATTTTCTATGGAGCGTACCACTGGAATGATTTATCTGTATACCGACGGTGACGACGGTTTCTCAGTTACAAGCGATCTCTTTCCCTCTGCATCCGGACAGCCTGACGAAGGATCACAGCTGAAATGGCAGCAGGCCAGAAACGATAAAACCCTTGCCGCCGCAGATGATAGCAGCAAGGAAGGCGAAATTACGACTATTTCGCCTGAAGGATATACAGATGGTTCTTATGCGGCTACGGATGATCCTTTCAGTGATACCTTTGTTGAACCCAAGCCCGGTGATATTGACCCTGCCACCAACAAAAAAATTCAGACTTATGTGCGAACAATCGTTGGTGACACTTGTACAATCACTATTGTCTATGCCGATGGCACCAAATCCACGGAAACAATCAATAAAGACATTCAAGTTTCTCCCGAGAAAATTGATGTCAACTATGGAGAATGATTATGAAAAGTAATTCCGAAAAAATTGCTGCGCTGGAAGCACGAAAGAAATCCTATGAGGAAAAAGATCCAGACTTACAAAGAGCTCATTACAGAATGCACGCAGAAAATTGATGCCTTAAAAAGCCAAGAAATCAAAAACCTGCTGCAGGAAAGCAACATTCCCTTTGATGAGCTCGTCCAGCTCCTTTCTTCTCACAAAAATCCATAAACTAATGACAAGAAGTACCTTTGAAACTGCAGAATTTCATATGTTTTGCAGTTTCAAAGGTATTATCACTATTTCAGAAAGGTAATCCTATGATTTTAATTATTACCGAAAAAAATAGCGTTGCTACGGAGATTGCCAAAGCTATCGGCGCTACTACAAAACAAAAATGTGATAAGGCTCACAAACAGCATGATTATTTTGAAGGCAATGGCTACCTGATTAGCTGGTGTGTCGGACATCTGATCAGATTATGCGACCCAGCAGAATATGATGAGAAATTTGCAAAATGGGATATCGACGCTCTCCCTATCATGCCTCAGTTTTACAAAACCAAAGTCGATCCTCAGACGGCAGCTCGATATCAGGTGCTGAAAGATCTGATGAATCGCCCGGACGTAGACGAATTAGTCTGTGCGACCGACGCCGCCCGCGAAGGCGAACTGATTTTCCGCTTAGTCTATAATCAGGCGCATTGTAAAAAGCCGTTTAAGCGGCTCTGGATCAGCTCCATGTCAGCAGAGGCAATCCAACAAGGTATGGCCGAACTCGTTGATGGTCATGACTATGATGATCTGTATCATGCAGCCGAAAGCCGGCAGCAGGCCGACTGGCTGATTGGCATGAACCTGACGCGACTCTACACTAAAAGTCTACGGAACCAAGCTCCCGATTGGCCGAGTCAAACCGCCTACCGTTGCCCTCTTGGTTCAGCGTGACCAGGAGATCAAGAACTTTGTTAAAACACCGTATTACAGTCTTACCGCCGACTGCGGTACATTCAAAAGCATATGCTCAGATGGATGACAAAGATGCCGCTGAAGCAGCTGCTGCAACCGGCAACGCTGCTGGCACAGCTCTCATCAAAAACTGTAGATACCAGCGAAAAGAGTGAGCGTCCTCCTTTGCTTTATGACTTGACCTCCTTACAGCAGGACGCTAACCAATACTTTTGGTTATACCGCCAAACAGACCCTCGAAGCCGCACAGAGTCTGTATATGAAAAAGTTGACTACCTATCCACGAACCGATAGTCAATACCTGACTACCGATGCAGTAGGCAACGTGCAGGCCATGATCCCCTCGCTAATTCCAATATTAGAGGAAACTACAAATTGGAACGATTACAGCTTTGATATTTCCAACATGACCTATGCTGTCAATGATAGTAAAGTGAATGATCACCATGCTATCATCCCAGATTTCAATTATAGTCGTAATTTCTCGACCGAATTGATCACCGATCTTCCCACATCTGAAAAGAATGTGTTCTTCCTGGTGCTTTTCCGACTTCTGTCTGCATTGTCCGCTAAGCATCTATATTCCGCGACAACAATCACGATTGACGCCGCCGGCACACAGTATATTGCCCACGGAAAACAGACATCGAACCCGGTTTCACAGCTGTTCTGGCCAAAATGAAACCTGTCATCGGTATCACAGAAAAGCCCACATCAACCCCAACACTTCCTCCTCTTCAAGAAGGCGAAATGTGCTCCGTGAACATCACTATTCAGCAGAAGTTCACGCAACCTCCGCGCGCTTATACAGAAAAAGACTTTGCTCGAGGCCATGCGAGTCGGCGGCTGCACTATAGATGATCCTTTAATCCGCGAAGCAATGCGTGATAAGGGATTAGGTACCCCTGCTACTCGTGCTGATATCATCGAGGAAATTAAACGTAACGGCTACGCAGAGGTTTCCGGCCGCAGTCTTATCCCAACCAATCTTGCGTATGCAATGATCTCCGTAGTCGCAGAACCTATCAAAAACCCCGAAACTACTTCCCGCTGGGAATATCAACTGTCCCTGATCCAGCAGGGCTCTGCTAGCAAAGATGATTTCCTCGGTGATGTAAAGCAGCAGCTCACCTCTATTATCGATGCAGCTAAACACAATTCCCCAGCTCCTCAATCCGGTTCTTTTGATCGCCCCTCTGTCGGGAAATGTCCCAAGTGCGGAAAACGTGTCATTGAGTATTCCAAAGCCTTCTCCTGCGAGAGTGGTAAGAATGGATGCGGTTTCGTTATCTGGAAGATCACTGCTGGTAAGGCTATCAGCAGCATACAGGCAAAGCGCATTCTCGAACAAGGTAAGAGCACTCTACTCAAAGGCTTTACCTCGAAAGCCGGGAAAAAATTTGACGCCTATCTGGTTCTGAAAGAAGATTTTCATATTGGCTTTGAATTTCCTAAGTAATCTCGCGTTTTATACAAGAAATATGGTATAATAAGATAAGTCAAAACCTATATCGACAGTTGGGGTAGCATATGGATATTATCGAATTTATTAAATCAAACAGAGATTATTTTGAAGACTTTATTACACGTAGCACGTACCATTCCAACCGTATCGAAGGTAATACGCTGTCTTATGTGGAAACCTATGCTATTCTTTTTCAATGCTAATCAGTTCCAAGTACGCGGTGAACCACGTGAATTCTTTGAGGCCGTTAACCATAAGTACGCATTATCCTACGTATTAGATCATTGCAATGAACCACTGAATCAAGAGGTCATCAAACATATCGGTATTCTTATCAATAAAAAATATAGATGAAATTGCCGGTTATCGCACTGTAAACGTATTTATCAAAGGTGCCGAACATATTCCACCGGCTCCCAATCAGGTTCCTTCTTTGATGATGCAGTTCGTATATAACTATGAAAATACAACATTTTTTTCTTCACCATTCCAGCGTGCAAAGCTCAAGCTCATCTGCAGTTCGAGCGCATACACCCCTTTACTGATGGCAACGGTCGTACGGGAAGGCTGCTGATCAACTATGAAATGCTGCGCAATAATCTTCCGCCAATCGTAATACCATCTGATCGCCGAACAGAATACTTTGAATTGCTGGCATCTTTGAATACTGAGGGCCTTTCTCACTTCTTCGAAGAGTTGTCTACCTTAGAATCCGAACGTCTTCAGGTATTTGGCTTTGAGGACCGTCCCCGTATGGAAGAACAATTCAAACGTATTCAAAAATAGTCATCAGGACGAAAAACAAAATGAAATCGATCCACCTACTGCCGATTATACCCGATAGTTTCCTATAGGAGGATTTCAATGGCTCTATATGCAGATATAGTTACTGAATGGCAGAAGAAGAATATTCTTACTGCTGCTGATCTTGCAACTGCGTTAAATGGTCATGCCATTTCCTTTGCTTATCATTCAGGTAAAATAGAGAACGATAATATATCACCTATCACGATACGCATGAAATTTTTGATCACGATAGTGTCACCTCGTATACTGGTGATCTCAAGACCTTATTCGAAATCAGAAATTCCAAAGATGCTTATGAATTACTTTTTATCCGCCTTTCAAGAGCATCTACCAATTACTGAAGATTTGATTAAGCGTTTTCATGTAGAAATCACCAAGAATACCTATGATACCTATCGCTGGCAAAAAGGAGAACGTCCCGGTCAATATAAAATAGGTGATTATATAACCGGCAAGAATGAAGTTGGCTTGTATCCTGATGAGGTTCCTGAAGCTATTCAAGATCTATTATCAGAGATTCAAAATATCTCGAGTAAAAACGCCTTGGTAGCTGCAGCTTATTTTCATGCTTCTTTTGAAAATATCCACCCATTTGCAGATGGTAACGGACGTACCGGTCGGCTATTGCTTAACTACTTTCTCATTACCCACAATCACCCTCCGTTGGTTATATACCAAGAAGATAGAACACGTCGTTATTTTGATGCCTTAGAGGCATGGGATACTCAGGAAGAACTGAATCCGCTCATTGACTTTCTCACCCAAGAAGTCGAAAAAACATGGGGGACCTCGTATTCAGTGTCAGCAGCGCCCATCATTGTCAGAAACGCTAAGCCGAATGGAATCCCAGTTTCAAGAAGCGCAACAGCAAGCTGAACAGCATAATCGAGATCAATCACATAATAAAGACGACAATTCCACTATCGAAAACACTCGATAGCTTTGTGAAGCCAATACTTGGGCTAACTTATATCAGGTGATTTTATGGCAAACTACTCAATTAAACTATACGATGAGGAACTCCTTTTCTTTCTCTGCTGAAAAATTCCTCGATAAAATCTCAATTAAAAATATTCACGCCAATAAGGATCATTTAAGTCTGTTTCCCTTGGATTTGCAGCCTACAGAAGATAGCATTTTGCATTGGTTGCGGAGGCGCGTTATTCCGAAGAATCGTGCTTTTGTCGGTGAGATCTTACGTTCTCTCGGTTTGCATTCCAATGATGTTCTCGGCATCATCGATGTATGTAAAGGCCTTTCGCTTAACGATAGTTTTTTGGGTAACTCCATCTGACTTTACTGGTTCATTTTCCGATTACAATTTGTACGAGAACCCTTTTTTTCTGAGGTGCTTTCTATTGTGGCCTACACTGGCTACGGATCATCTGATAGAGCATTTACAACCTCGCCGGAACTGACTACGGATGGTATGCTGCCGAAGGCTTGGCGCAACATCAATGGTGGGATCTATCTCTACAAAGGCGGCAGCACCGGTGCTGCGAATGCTGGCAATGAACCTTATGCTGAGTTCTATGCAGCGCAGCTTGCCAATGCCATGGGAATCAATGCCGTATCTTACGACTTGGATCGTTGGAAAGGTATCTTAGCCTCTACCTGCAAGCTGTTCACTGACATCAATACGGCTTATGTGCCTATGGGCCGTATGGGACAACTGCTTCACAAAAAGTAACATTAGCTGATACTATCGAATTTTTGCGCATCTAAAAGCGATGACTTTACTGCGCAGCTCAAAAAAGTATGCTGATGTTCGATGCTCTCATTCGCAACGAGGATCGCCATTTCGGCAATTTTGGCGTATTACGAGATAACCACAGTGGCGAGATCATTGCTCCTGCACCGCTCTTCGATCACGGCCTTGGCCTATTCTCACAGGCCTTTACCACGGAACTTCAGTCCGCTGATACCCTGTTTGAGTTTGCAAATGCCTTCTCGCCTTTCTATGATAATATCTCTACTCGAGATATCTGTGACTTCGCCATCGGCAAAAAAACAGGTTCACCAGTTACACCAACTTATCGATTTTCACTTTACCAAGCATCCAGTGTATAACTGGTCTGATGAGAGGCTGCATGTCACTGAACAGTGCATACGGAAACGTGCAATTCAGCTCTACAATATAGCGAAAGAAGCTCATAAGGATATCAAGGTCTTTACACCATCGTTGGACTCATCTGAACCACGTCGAATGGCTGCGCAATTACAACAAGCACAAGCCCAGAAAGAGGCTGCACAAGAGTCCCGAAAACCTCATGTAATAATCTCTCCCCCGAAAGATAATGTCATATCCTTATGGATATGGCGTTTCACAACATAACTTTTTGTATAATTTATAGACAAATAAACGGATTTTCAAATCGTAAAATTTGCAAAAAAATGTCTATAAACCTCGATTCCGATAATCGATCGGTTTATAGACATCATCATTTATACCATCTTGGGAAAAAAATGTGCAACCCTATTTTTTTTAGTCGATTTTTGAGATTTTTTCTGTTTAACGATAAATTGGATAGGTTACTTATCTGACCTCTTACGCCATCGTTTTTTCTATTTATTATGTTGTCGTATTACACATATAATAACGCACTTTATACCCATTTCGACATTTTGCATAATTAAATATTTTATAATTATCGTTTATTTTTCTGTGTATTTCTTAAATTATTTGCGTTTATTTTTTTGTTTTCGTTTTATCACATCATCTTAATTCAAGTAATCAGATGTAAGACCAAATAAAAACCTTTTATTTTTGTATTTGTTTATTTCGACGAGAACATTTGTTTCTTATTTTTTTTTATGTATTTTGCTATTTTTTGATTTTTTATCAAATCGGTACTGCTGCTTCTCTCTTTTTTAGAAAATATCGAAATCGAAAACAGTATCTGCATCTATGAAAAACATAGTATCCTCTGTATTTCCCATCTTGCCCAGTCCGCAGGATGCCTGCAGCAGCGATAATCCACAGGGCTTGTGGATTATCATTGACATTTTACCGTATTTATGCTATCTTAATTACAGTAACAAATAAAAAAAAGAGCCGATGCTTGCCACATCAGCTCTTTATATAAGCAATATCCGCCACTTGGTACTTTCTGGTACTTGCCATACCAGTGACCAGCGGGCGGTCAAATCTCACTGACACCGTGAGATCCTTAACGCGCACAACTTAGTAGTTAATTTACCACACCAACTAACTAAGTCATCCAGTAGTTCCTCACACAAAACTACCAAATGGCGCATACTGCTTATTGATATAGTTATTATACAATCAATTAGCATTTATGTCAAGGTTACGCGTATTTTTCAGATAAGGATTTTCAGTCGTCTGGTGTGAGAACATCAGGCGATTTTTTTTGTTGGTTTTTTTTGTAGAATTCAGACAATCGAAAGGAGGGAAAGCTATGGCTGCAGCAGGTTATACAACAGTATATAATGACGCTCTGCGAGATCCGGAGCTTTCCTTCAGGCGAAAGGTTTATACGCGCTTATCAAATCCTTTATCGGCCTGGAAGACTTCCAGCTGAGCAAACGTCGGCTCGCTTACGCATGCTCTGACAGCAGCTATATGCTGAACTCTGCCTGGAAAGAACTGAAGATCAAAGGCTATCTCCAGCACTATTATTCGACTTCGGAAACTGGTGCCTTTTGTCATGTCTATAACCTGCTGCAACAGCCTGGAGAACCTGCAGAGTACAGCTATTCCCCGAATCTTACGCGCTGCAATGGTGACTGCACCTGCATTATCACTACCCAAAGCGACTATACCAACATTTCCACTAATATTTTACGAGATAAAACTATTTCCCTTGCCAGCAAGGGGCCTGTTTGCGTTGGTTTACATATCTTCTTAAAATTCCTGGTTTTCCTTTTTGAGGCCAGAAGGAATTCGTTCTTTCTGTAAGGAGAAGATTAAGCATTTCTCGACCCTCTGGAAACGCTTCAAAGATTTCTGGCCTGCTCAAGCAACACCGATTTCCTTCCGATCCCTTGGGCGAGGAAAGCCATTGGACATACGAATATGAACTTTGCGAAACGCCCGATCTCGAAACACCGTATCTGACTAACTACCGTGCTGACGGTTCGGTTTCCACGGTGGCCACAATCGACAGCTTCCTTGATAAGGTCAAAAAGCGTGTTGCACATATCCACAAGAACAAGCACACAAACAAGCATACACCACGTCCCATCCGTCGCAAGCTACGTAAACAAATCGAAACGCAGGTCAATGCGGATACACTCCGTCAACAATTTGGAGGCGAACTGACTGGGACAATCGTCACTGCGATCTACAATATCAAATATGCGGACAAGTTGCGCGTCAAGGGCACTGAGATCACGCAGGAAAGCCGCGAACAAATCTTTCGCAGTATTTCTCAGGAAACCATTACACGCTTCTTGAATGACGTCACGATTGATTACAGCCATGTCAAGGATCCGACTGCGTACTTACAGACTTCTCTATATAACTACCATCAGAAGCTATTGTTGCAGTCTTCGCAGGACGCTTCTGCCAACGCTGATACTCCCGATCGACCTCTGGCCGACTGGGAGGAGATCTGGCTCGCGCAGATGGCTGACGCACGTCGCCGCCGTAAAGAAGCAATCGCTCGAGGCGAATATCCAGAAGACCAAGAATAAAGATATTGCAAGCCATGATGAACGTCATGGCTTGTGGTCGTGCCTTCAAAACCAGAATTTCTGCTTGTTACACCCCAGAACGACATTTCTGTCGTTCTTTTTTATCGTACTTTTGCATTACCCTATTTTTATAGGGTATATGATAATAGGAATAGTGCTAATAGGAATATTGTATTTCAACTGTATGGAAAACAGGTAAAAATAATAAAACCCTTACCACTAAAACTTTTTTAATAATACTTTACTACTCAAACCTTCATTAACCAAAAGGGTCTGAGTAAAGTGGCAAAATAAACACAATAATTATGGTTACACAATGCTACTACACAATAAATATACACAATGCATAACAGTATTGAGCATTAACGAAGTATCTATCAAATAATACCCTATTCACCTGGCACCAATAAAATCATATAACATGATCAGACTTCCAATATGTTTCGCTCAGATGTAACTTAGACGAACAACGATATCTCATTATCTAAGAACTCTCTGTCATCTAACTTGGTGGTGCAATCTATACTATGCATATGACATAAGCAGTCATTCAATATCATCGTTATGTTTGAATATAGCTGCTTTCACTTAATCAGGATTGTATATGTTTACCTAAGAGTAATAAGTATGAGTAATGCTATTTATTATTGTGTATATATATTACACATACACAATACTCAAACACAAAAAATATGCTTGACATTCATGCGGTGTAATGGTACAGTATACACAAGGAGTATACACAACATAAGTTTGGAGGGAGCTATAATGAACATACTTGCTATAGCCAATCAAAAAGGGCGGTGTGGGTAAAACCACAACATCGTGCACATTGGCGTATATTGCAGCCAATGATGGCAAGCGTGTGCTACTGATTGACGCTGATGCACAATGCAATAGCACGGATACCAGTCGTGTAAATAGCGACGGCGTCAGCACGCTATATGATTTACTGATCAACAAGGATAATACGGACTGCATTCAGCACACAAATTTTGGTTACGACATTATTGCCGGTGATCCGTTACTCCGTGATGCTGATAAGTTGCTGAGCGGCTTTGCGGATGTTTTCGTTTTGAAAGAACAGTTGGAAAACGAACGGTTTGCATCGTATGACTTGATTATCATAGATACTCCACCTGCACTTGGTACGTTGCTTATGGCTTCTCTAACTGCGGCTTCTCATGTGCTCGTACCTATGACTGCGGATCGTTATGCTGCACAAGGTATCAATCGGTTAGCGCGTAGTGTAGCGGACACCCAAAAATACACGAATCCTAATTTGACATGTTGTGGAGTATTGCTGACTCGAAAAGCGCGACCGACGAAACTTTCTCAGAAGATCGAAACCGGACTGCCTGAGCTGGCCGAGCAACTTGGAACGACTGTACTGGAAGTTGCGATTCGAGAAACGGTACGAGTCCGTGAGGCGCAGGCGGCCCGAGAGCCTTTGATGGGGTGGGATAATACCTGTACCGCAGCGCAGGACTATCAAATGTTATATGTCGAACTGAAAAGTAAAGGAGTATTGTAATGGCAAAAAGAATATTGCGAGTGAAAATATTTTTGCGGGCCTGCAGGGCACGCCTGAAGTTGTGTCGCATCCGAATACTCATGCAGCAGCACCGGCAACGATGCAAAAAGACTCGAAAGAAACGGTGCATCTGCAGGAAGGTACCGCCGTGTGTGTGCAGCAGCCAGAGCGCAGCGAAAACCGTACAGCACGTATGCAGCTTGTGGTTACACCGTCTTTGAAAAAAGCGTGTTGCGGAAGTAGCACAGCACGCTGGCGTGAGTGTTAATGAGTTGGTCAACCAATTACTTGATCAGTATTGTGCAGGCATGGAGCAGGGAAAGTAACCGCGAGGTGATATGATGGGCATTTATCTCAATCCACGCAGCAAAGGTTTTCAGAGCAGTCTGAATTCGGAGATCTACGTTGATAAGACTGATTTGCTGGAGCAGACAAACCGTGTGCTTGGTACGCGGCAGAGGTTCCTTCTGTGTCAGCCGTCCGAGACGGTTCGGCAAGTCGATGGCAGCGGATATGCTGGCGGCCTATTACAGCTGCGGAGAGGATTCATCTGAACTGTTTGACGGACTGCAGATCAGCCGGTCAGAATCGTATCGAAAAAATCTGAATCAGTACGATGTCATTAAAGTCAACATGCAGGATTTCCTCAGCATGACGCATAGCATGGATGAAATGCTGGAAATGTTACAAAGGTATTTGATTCGGGAGTTGACACGTTCTTTCGAGGCTGTTGATTTCTTTGACCGAACCAATCTCATTCAGATGCTCAAGGATATTTACGCAGAAACTGACCGCGCCTTTGTCATCCTAATTGATGAATGGGACTGTCTGTTCCGCGAGTACCAGCACGATCAGGTAGCTCAGAGAAAATATCTCGATTTCCTGCGGGCGTGGCTCAAGGATCAAGACTATGTGGCGCTGGCCTACATGACCGGAATCCTGCCGATCAAGAAATACGGCACGCATTCGGCACTCAACATGTTTACCGAATATTCTATGACCGACCCGGGGAGAGCTGGCGCCGTTCTTTGGATTTACGGAGCAGGAAGTGAAGAGGCTTGCGAAAAGTACGAAATGAATTTCGAGGAAGCACGGACTTGGTACGACGGATATGAATTGCTCACGCATCGGCAATCCGGCGATGTGCAGTATGCCATGTATAGTCCGAAATCGGTGGTAGAGGCTATGCTCCGTCATAAGTTCAGCACCTACTGGAACCAGACTGAAACCTATGAAGCGCTCAAAGCCTACATCCAGATGGACATGGATGGACTAAAAGACGCAGTTGTGCGCATGCTGGCCGGAGAAGCAGTACGCATTAACACTGGTACATTCAGTAACGACATGACGACCTTTTGCGACAAAGGACGATGTGCTGACGCTGCTTGTTCATTTGGGCTACCTGACGTACAACAGCACGGACGAAACTGTCACTATCCCGAACAAGGAAGTTTCGCAGGAGTACATCAATGCAATCAGCACGATGGACTGGAACGGCGTGATGCAGTCGGTACAGGCCTCCCGCAAGCTGTTGGAATCGCTGTGGGCACTTGACGCAGAAGCTGTCGCTGCAGGCATCGATCAGGCGCACGAGGAGATTTCGCTGCTGCAGTACAACGACGAAAATTCGCTCAGCTGTACGATCAATCTGGCCTTTTACTATGCGCGCGAGTATTACACGATTGTGCGAGAACTGCCGACCGGAAAAGGCTTTGCTGATGTTTGCTTTATCCCACGCAAGCTGCACTTGGACAAACCGGCGGTCGTGATCGAACTCAAGTGGGACAAGAGTGCAGCCGGTGCGCTGGCGCAGATAAAGGAAAAAGCGGTACGGCAGTGCGCTCCAGGACTATACCGGCAATTTGCTGCTGGTCGGTATCAATTACGACAAAACAGCGAAAAAGCATGAGTGTTTGATCGAGAAAGTAGAGAAGCGGTAAGAATGAAGGGAAGATCAATATGGCAGACCTCTATAAGCGAAAAAGTAACGCTCGAATTGACCGATGTGGAAAGTTCGTGAGCTTACTGAACTGGCGGCTAGAGCAGATATGACAGCTGGTGAATTGTTGAGTGCTTTTGTTCATGATCTTTGCCGCAGTGAATGGAGAAACGGATCTGATGAAAGCGACCGTGCTGAAGACTGGTATGATCGAACTGGGTTTGCGTATGGTTCAATGAGTCTGGCTGCGAACCTCGTACAGGAAGAAGGGATAGGTGGAATCATAACTTTAGTGGATGCGTTGGAGTCCCCACAAATGTACCGCGAAGATCCGGAGTCTAGGAAAGAGGAACTTGAAGAAGTCGATGGAAATGAAGAAGAATTAGAGTTTGTACGCGATATTGAAAAGGCTGTAGAGAACTTACCCAAAGGAGGTGATCGAGAAGAACAACTACAGAAGTGTCGTCGGATTATGGAGGAGTTTCGCTGGATGAATGAGAAAGGCGAAGCTGTAAAATAAAAAAAAAAGTTGTTATAGACAATTTTGTGAAGAAATGAAGATTGGTTAAGCAGCGGGGTGAGCCTTGGCTTCTGCGGAAGCCAAGGCTTTTTTCAGTTTTGAGAGAGAAGTAGGTTTTTTCTTGTAAAAGAACGCTCAAAAGTAGTATAATATAGAAAACTGAGAGCGGTGGGATAGCAAGCAAAGCGAGTGGCTATCCACTCGCACCGCAACCCCTCAAAATTCTACAGAATTTATGAGGCGGGTTGAAATTATGGGGCACATCCCCAAACCCCTTTTTGTTGGTACAACAGCGATTGCACTACGTTGATGCTGTTAGTGAGGTGAATGACGATGAATGACGGAGAACAGAAAAACGGAAGAGAGCGGTTCAGATTATTGTTCGAGTTACGCCGGAAGAAAAAGCTGAGATTTTGAAAAACATGGAGTCTGTAGGCATAAGTAATCTATCTGTTTATGCGCGGAAGATGATGCTGGATGGTCAAGTCATTCATGCGGACTTCACGGAGATAAAAGAACTGAGTCGGCAGTTGGGATATTTGGCACGTAATAAAATCAGATTGCATTGCGTGCCAATGAAACACGAAATCTGTATAAGTCGGACGTTGAAGATTTGCAACGAGATTATGCAGCGGTCAAAGACGAAATTCTCACATATCTAACAAAGGCAGTGAAAAGTGTAAGTGGCGATAGTCAAAATTCATAATATCAAGTGGACCTTAAAAAAAGCATTAGCTTATATTATGAACCCCTCCAAACAGAGGGGCAGTTGCTTGTGTCTGGATATAACTGTGATCCTCAGACTGCATACTTTGACTTTGAACTAACCAATACGATGGCACGGACGATCAAGGGCGATTATAGCAAGGGCGGTTGTAATATCGCGCACCATATCGTTCAGTCGTTTGCACCGTATGATAAAATTACGCCGGAGCAGGCACATGCGATCGGCAAGGAATTTGCTGATCGTTTCCTCAGGGCCGCTACGAGTATGTCATCGCAACTCATGTTGATAAGGGTCATATTCATAACCATATCATCTTTAATGCAGTATCTTTTTATGATTATAAAAAGTTTCGCAACTATAAGGTAGCTGCAAAAGCACGTGAAATTAGTGACAGACTTTGCGTAGAAAACGGTTTGTATGTGCCGCAATTCAAACGTCAAAAGGCCGTAAAACATCATGAATGGAGTCAGCGAAAGAACGGTACTTCGTGGGTTGCACAGTTGGAGGAGATCCTGAATAAGGCTGTAACGCAGGCACACAATTTCTCTGAATTCTGCGAACTGGTGCGGAGCATGAATGTGGAGATTGGAAATCCGACACCGGATGACGGTAAGCATATTAAATTCAAATATCAAGATCATAGATTTTGTCGTGGTTATAATCTAAAGGGGCCGTTTGGAGATTTTTTCGCGTGATGATATTATTGCAGCGATTGACGAAAACAACAGAGAGAAGCCCTTGGTCAAGAAGTCGTATCTTGAAAAGTTGGAAGAAATGTCTTACGGTCAGGAGCTGCGTCAGGTTAAAAAAGTTGGCACAATCGTTACGCACAATTCGAGCTGTTGGCATTGAACAAGAAAGCGATTTTACAGAGCGGGTACGAAAATGCGATGATAAAATCGAGATTTTGCAGCAGGATATTTCCAAACTGGAACAGAAAAATGCTGAATATAAGAAGGTTGCTCGAATTCTGATTACATACAATAAGAATTTACCAATCAAGCAGGAAGCGGATAAAAAGCTGTTTGGTAAAAGAGCATTTGTGCAGTTACATCAGACAGAATTAGAGGCGTTCGAGTATGCTGAACGTGAAATTACACGTTTGGGATTAAGTAAAACGATTGATACCGATAAGGTTATCGAAAAGATCAAACAGCAGGACGAAGAAATTCGGCAGCTGCACTTGCAGGTAAAGGCAGCAGCCAAGCTGGCTGCTGAGATACAGTCTGCCCATGAGGTAGTCAAGGGAGCTGGATGGTCGAAAACAGATGGAGCTATTGAGCCACATCGTAGCCCCCAGCCCGGTAGAGGATCGGATAGAGAAACA
>VOFK01004159.1_pt1 | contig 49489 bp, 49 predicted proteins | sample 5384121 | NCBI WGS metagenome assembly VOFK01 (sample SAMN12384730, study PRJNA508395) | human gut metagenome | isolation source: healthy gut J | host: Homo sapiens | reverse complement strand
AAAGTGCGCTGTATTCCCAATTGAAAAGAGCTCCATCCATAACTTGTTACAAAATTACTATAAGTTTAAAATATTCATTTATCTTGTCTCATTTTTTGTGTTTCCTTAAGCCTATAAGACAGTCCGGTCATATTAACCAGATAAGCTTTATGTGTAAGCCTGTCAACCATTGCCGCCACAAGCACCTTGTCCTTTATGATTTCATTCCATCTGTTAAAAAGCCAAATTAGTAGTAATGATTGTAGCCTTTTTTCCGGCTCTTAACGACAGGTGGTTAAAAAGCAGTTCTCCTCCTTCCTTTTGTCACAACTGACATATCCGAACTCATCACAGATGACCAGATCGTATTTTTCAAACCTTAATTGTAGCGTCCTCAGCGTCTTTGCTGATTTAGCCTCCCTTATCTGGGTAAGCAGGACCGGCACTGAAGTAAACAATACGGTAAAGTCCTGTTGGCAGGCCTTTATTCCCAAAAGCCGTAGCAATATGCGTCTTTCCCGTTCCCGGATTTCCATACAGGACCAGGTTTCTTCCCTGTCTGATGAAGTCCAGTGTCTCCAATTCAGGTAATATTACCTGTGCCTCTTTGGGCATGTCTTCCATAACAAGCTCATGCAGATACTTCATTTTGTGGAAATCCCGCAGATCTTATCCTTGATCTTCTTCTACACTCCCTTCTCCTGGCGCTTTCCTTTCCAAGCAATTCCGTCAAGAACTGCAGATGGTTCCAGTTTTCTTCAGCTGCCAATGAAAGGGTGCATTCCAGTTCCTCTTTAAAGGCCAGAAGCTTCAGTTCTGCAGCATAGTCATAAATGGTTTCTTTTTTCTGATTTCATATATTATAAACTTAAATGGTTGGTATTATATCATGCGCTTCATTGTATCCTGTCATGAGCGCCGTGATGCCTTCAAGCATATCCACAGCTTCTCTTTCTATATTCTCCTGTTGTGCCGGGAGAACAGGCGGTTCCATGGTTTCTTCTGTCTCTCCCTGTACGCTACCATGCAGCATGGCCTTTACCTGGTCCGGAGATATCTTTCTGACACCACGTCCGGTCAGCTCCTTGCATGCCGTGACAATGTCCGTTCCGGAAAATCCATTTTTTCGGGCATAGTCCAGCAACAGAACAAACGTCCTGTTGTCCTCCTTTGAAATGGATGTCATACAGCCTTCTCAGTTCTTCCGGTGCTCTTTGCCAAACCACAGAGTGGGGCAATGCCCCCGGTTTACGGGAAAGTGTACGCAAATAGTGCTCCAGCTTGATGCACCAGTCTCCACCGCAATAACTGCGTTGATGAGAGGCCCACTTTCTCCTTCCCGTGCAGGATGACGATTTTTTCACTATAAACCTTGACATGTACTTTTTCTCCCACAAGAGAATCAGGTACGGAATAATGAACATTTTTCATGCTGATAGTTGACCATTTATCCACAATGTACTCATAGACCTCAAAACAGCCCAGATTACCGGGAAAAGGCTTCAGCGATGACAGGTCAGCTTCCAGACGTGATGTTTTCTCCGCTGTTGAAAGACTGCCTTGCTCGTTGTTGACCTGCATACATACCCGGTTTAAATGCTCCTGGGCAGAATGTATATCACCAAAATGGTCTGTCAGGCAGAAAGCTTTCCTTCTGACATATTCCACGCTGCGCTCCACATGTCCTTTCTCCCATCCGGCCCGTACATTACAGAAACGGTACTCAAAACAATAGAAACCGGACATCTTCATCAAAGCTTCTGTAGGTTTCTTATCACCACCGACAAAGCTCTTGACGGCTACACGCATATTGTCATAGACCATCATGGCGGGGACACCATGTATATCCCTGAAAAAGTTACGGTGGGATTCCATGAAGGCAAGCGTATTCTGATGCCTGAAAAGATAGGCGTATCTGCCATTGCTATGCCCGAAAGTGAATACGGCCAGATAAAACTTGGTTTTGACGCCGTCAATAAAAAAAGAAGAACTTCACCCCAGTCAAACTCGGCAATGCATCCAGGCTCATAGAACAACCGGATAAAGGCTTCGCTCTTTTTCTTCTCTTTGTATGACTCTATATTTTTTATATAACTGCATACTGTGGCGTAACTGATGGTGTATCCTTGAGATAACAGAAACTGGTGGATATCCTTTTTCAACATGCGCTGTTTGCGAAGTCCGGTAGCTATCTTAACGGCATTCTTCTTCAGGCAAAATCCTATCTTATCCTTAATCTCTTGTGTGAGCCGGCGAGGACGGCGTCTGGAACTGTCATACCTGGGCTGGATGGTAAGCAAATCACTCAAAGCCTCTTCTGGATTGATTGTCCGTGCGGATGGCTGATTCGTACTTTGAAAGAATATTGTCAACGGTATGACGGCTGACATGAAGTTCACGAGAGATACGCCGTTTGCTATAACCGCATACTCTATACATGTGTATTATTGATTGTCTTTCTACCATAGTCTTCATTTTACCTTTGCATTTGGATTATACAAAGGTCATTATACTTATCCTATGGTGGCGCAATTTTCAACTGGAATATTGGCGCACTTTTCAATTAGTATCTACAATTTGTATAGTCATTTATGGATAGATCCTTCCGCTCGTCCTCGAAAGCGATGGTCTTGGCAAGGAACATGCCGATGACGAACTTTGCCCCATGCGCTATCAGCCTGCGCCGCAGCGCTATGAAAGTAGCCCCGGTAGTAAGCACGTCGTCCACGAGCAAGACGCACTTTCCCCTGAACCGTTCGGGATGGAACTCCAGATTGGCGGTGCGGTCTCCGTTCCCGTGCGTGCCCTTGTATTGCGCCCGGTCATAAGCGACGGTTATCGCCCCGTACCCGTCGGCAACTCCCATGTCCGCCGAGAGCTTGCGGCAGAACGCCTCGTACCGGGTGCGGTGCTTCTCCCGTGTGGATGCCCGGGACGGGAACCAGCACGGCACGGTGCCTGTTCTCCTGAATCGCCCGGATGCGGCTGGCGGCGATGGAGAAGAGCTTGACGAAAAGGTCGGTCTGCTCGCCGCTCTTGAAACGCCAGACGGCGTTCGACACCTTCTTCCCCTCGAAGGTGATCTTGTCGTTCCGCCGGACGGGGCAATAGTCATAAAGGTATAAACACAAGCTGCCGTCCAAGCGGAAGAAACCCTGAAAGCGGTTGTCGAGCGGAAAGAACGCCTTGCGGAAGTCATTGAAGAAAGTGAAGACAAGGATATTGTTCCAGAAGCGTGCCTCGTCCTCGTTGCCGGAATCGAGCCTGTACATGAAGCCCGCCAAGTTCCCGCTCTCGTACAAGCCCATGCCGATGGTCAGGCGGCTGTTGAAGTCGGTCTGGCTGACGATGTACCAGCCGCACCGGGCGAAATGCTCCTCGTAGCCGGAACGGGTCTCCAAAAGGAAATAGAACTTGCCGTCGTCCTCGAAACGGATGACGTACTCGCAGCGCAGGCGGCGTGCGATCTTGCCCAAGATGCGGCTCTCCTCCTCGATGACCGCAGGAGTGGCAAGGAAGGTGTATTGAGCGATAAAGACAGCCTCGTCCATAGTGATGATGTTTGGTCGGTTACAAATATGCGAAATGTCCGGCACACGGCAAGCGGAAAGGGCGGAAAATATGTGGAAGGGCGTGCGGATATGTAGAGCTTCTCCCTGCTTTTCACCGCCCGGAACGTGACAAGGCTACAAACGTGAAGCAAAACGAGGACAAGCGGTACGGTTTTGATACACGGACATATACAGACCGGTATATTTGCAGGGAAGTATAACCATAAAAACATATCGGGACAATGGAAATAGTAAGCATCGAGAAAAGACCTTCGAGGAGATGAAGGAACGGTTCGGCAGCTTCTCGCAGCACGTGAGGGAGCTTTGCGCCCGCTACCGCCCGCCCGAAAAGATGAACTGGATGGACGGGGCGGACGTGTGCGAGAAATTAGGCATCAGCAAGCGGACATTGCAGACCTACCGTGACCGGGGGCTGCTGCCGTACAGCCAGATCAACCACAAGATTTACTACCGGACGGAGGACGTGGAGGCGTTCGTGGAAGCCATGAGCCGGGAAATGACGGAGGACGAGTGAGATGGAAGTGATCACAAGGGACACGGAAGAGGTACGGGCGTACTTCGAGGCACTGGAGGAAGGCATGAGGTACCTTGACACGGTAACGGCGCACTTCCGCCCGGCGATGAACGGCGAGGTCTATCTTACGGGCGAGGACGTGTGCAGGCTGCTGCACATCACGCCGAGAACGTTGCAGGACTACCGCACGCAACGGCTGATCCCGTACATATCGCTGCCGGGCAAGACGCTCTACCGCCAGTCGGACCTGCTGCGTATGCTGGAGGAGAACTACGTGGACATGTGCCCAAAGCGCAAACGGGGGAAAAGTCCAACATAAACGCACGGGGGTGTGCATCGGGAAATGCAGCAAAGGCAGGGACACCGCATCGGAAGTTCCTGCCTTTGCCGCATTCTGCACCGGGGAAAGGCGTCAAGCCGTTTCCCGGAGGGAGCGGCGCACCCGCTTCCCGTCCTGTTTCCTGTCCTTCTTCTCCAGCACGCTCCGCTGCATGGCGGCGAGGTTGCCGGAGATCGCCCGGAAATCGGAGCTTACCATCCTGTTGGTCACCTCGGCGTAGATCTGGGTGGTGGAAATGTGCTTGTGCCCGAGTATCTTGGAGAGCGCCTCGATGGTGCCGCCGTTGCAGAGATAGACGGTCGTGGCGAAGCTGTGGCGGCTCAGGTGGAAGCCGATTTCCTTGTTGATGCCGCAGGCTTTGGCTATCTGTTTGAGGTGGGTGTTGCACACGCTGTTGCTGGGCATGGGAAAGACAAGGTCGCCCCCCGGCAAGCCCCCTGTACCTCTCTATCAGCTCCTTGGCAATCTCCATGAGGGGACGTTGCTCGACACACGGGTCTTGGTGCGCCGGGTGATGATCCATTCCTCGCCGTCGAAATCCATGCGCTGTATCTTGTCATGGGTGAGCGTCTTTATATCAATGTAGCTAAGCCCGGTGAAACACCCGAAGAGAAACATGTCCCGCACGAGGCTGGTCTGTTTCTTGACGAACACGGCGTTAGCCAAGGTGCGCAGCTCCTCTTCCGTGAGATAGCCCCGGTCGGTCTCCTGCATCTTAAGGCTGTACTCCCCGAAGGGGTCGGTGCGGACGATTCCACGCCGCCACGCCTTGTCGGTCAGGCTGAGCAGGGGCATGGTGTATATCCAGAGGGTGTTGGCACTCAGCCCTTTCTCTACCCGCAGGTACTTGTCGAAATCGGTGATGATCTCCTTGGTCAGTTCCTTGTAAGCCATGTCGGTGCGCTTCTTCTTCTCCCAAAGGAAGGTCTTGAAATGGTTGTAAACAGCCAGATACTTGTTGTAGGTGGACTTGGCTCGCTGCCCTTTCTCAACCATCGCCCCGAACTCCCTGTTCATGTTCTCGAAGTCTTTGAGGATGCAGTTCTCCATCACGCCGATACCGAGGAAGGCGTTGCGCAGCTTCTCGGCGGTGACGAAATCCTCTTCCCGGAGGATGCGGTGGTAGTGGTTGGTGAGCCGGGCGGAAACCTCCTTCAGTTGACCGTTTATCTCGTTTGCCTCGGCAGACTTGCCTTTCGCCTTGCCGTTCTCCCAGAGGTCGGGAGTGACGAACAGCTTGGTTCCCACTGCCTTGTCATCCCCGTCAACGGAGATTTTCACCATGATGGGGGCTTTCCCGTCCCGGTTTCTCACTGCGGATCTCTTGATGTAGAACGAGGTCGCAAACGTACTTCTCTTTGTTTCCATAACTCTAAAATTTTCGTTTCTAAAGGTAGTTACTTATTTCTTACCAAGAGCTATGCAAAACAAGGCAAAGCGATGAAACAGAACTCGTTATACCGTATATACCCCATTTCGGAACCGGTAGCTGTTTAGTAGCCGAACTTTGTCCGAAAGGGGTGTTTTCAGGCTTTTTATGCCGAAGCCTGCTTCAACCCGCCCTGCATACAAGATGCTGACCTGCATTTATTTATGTAGAACTTTGCTTTTCTTTGCGCCTTATGCCGATTTTTTTTACATAAACCACGTCCCACCCGTTTCGGCTAAGAATACAATAAAAAGTGCTAAGATTATATGAGAAGTAAGTAGTGTGGAAAAAGTCCGTTTCAATTTTTCCATATTCCCAGTACCAAGTTCGAATGTTAGAAACCTAGAAGTACCAGTACTTAAAACACCATTGATAAAAGACAAAAAACCAACAATTCCGCCAACAGCCTGATATATACCATAATCATCAACACCTAGTTTTTCCAAAATAATACGTGAAGTGTACAAAGTCACAAGCATCATAACTATCATACGGGAATATAGATAAATGGTATTCTTGGCTATGCGTCTATTATCATCATTCATATTAAACTTTTACGTAATATATAGTCTGAATTTGTCCCCTTCCAATGAGCGTAGAATGCACCACTGAGCTTTGGAATGACTGTTTCAATCATTGTTTATGGATTTATCTCTATTTTTATATGCAAAGCTACTTACAATATAGAAAAATCACAGTTATCCGGATCATATCTTAATCTTGAATTAATATTTATGGCATCAATCGCCTTCAATTCATCATCAGTCAAATTAAAATCAAAAACATCCAAATCAGCCATTTGATTTTTCTTATGTCTAGCTCCAACTATAGGTATCCTGCCATTTTGTATATGCCAACGAATTACAATCTGAACAATTGTTTTCTTATATTTTTCTGCCATTCTTTTCATCAAGGGTAGTCTTGTCATACGAGTATCAGCCCTAGCTATGGGTGTATAAGCCTCTATTTGGATGCCATGCTCATTACAATAATCAACGAGTTCTTTCTGAGTAAATAACGGATGGCATTCAAATTGATTCAAAGATGGCATGACACCTGTTTCATTATACAATGTTTCTAAATGGTGAATATTACAGTTAGCGACTCCAATTGTTTTAACATAACCTTCTTGCTGTAGCTTAATAATTTCTTTCCATGTTTCTACGTATATATCTGTTACAGGCCAATGGAATTGAAGCAAATCGACATAATTGGTATCAAAAGCTTTTAATGTCGAAAAAAATTCGTCTCTTACTCTATGCTCTCGTTGAGCTGTATTACTAACCCTAGTCGTAAGAAATAATTCTTCTCTCCTACGGTTTGATTTTAATATAGCCATTCTTACTAACTGACTGGAACCATAAGCAGCAGAATTGTCAATAAGTTCGAATCCTAAATTTATGCCTCTTGCAACATTATTAATAAAGACAAGAGATTCCTTTTCATATATTAACTTATTCACAACCTTTTGTCCAATTTTAACTATTGGATTGGAAGATAAATGAGCGTAAGGTAATACTTCCTTTCGAACTACAGCTCCTGGTCCCAAGGCTATAACAGGCAGCTTATTTCCATCTCTTAGTTTGAAATATTCCATACATAACTAATATAAACAAGTAAGAATACAACTATTTTTGATCATGTAAAATGGCTGTTTCCTACTCTAAATTATTATTCTGTCACACCATTTTTTTTCAGTAAAGCTTCGATACTTTCAATGGTACTGAAATTTTCAGGCAAGATATCAATGCCATCTATAACTATATTAAATTCGGTATCAAGGGCATCAACAAGACACACCACATCAAATGAATCAAGCATGCCTTCCTCAATGAAGTTGAGACTTTCGTCGGTAAAATCGAATTCTGGACGAAGATCACTTAAAATCGCAATAATCTTTTCTTTCATTTTTATTTTAGTTTTAATACGTAATCAAATAATTTTTCTGGTTTGAAACCATAATGAACATAACGTTTGATAGCATTTATATTATGAGTTATTACCCATAACAACTGACGTTTGGTATTTCGTCCTTCATACATAAATGAATTGAATAACTTAGATCCTATATTCATTTCCCTAAACTGAGGCAATACAAACCAGTAACGCAAATACAATGTTAAGCCCGTAAGTTCAAATATGATAAAACCTACAATCTTGTGTTCCAGTTTATAAACTAAAACCCATTTGTTTTGTATATAATGTGCAATTTCTTCAATATCTGGAATCTGTTCGGATAAAGGGTCAAAATTAGAATATAAAAGCTGAAGAATAACAACCGAATCTTCCGGTTCTGCAAATGTAACTCCCAATCCCGGCTGAATCGAATCAGGCAAGCCAATTCGGCTCATCCGATTAAGTTCCTCATATAAAAGAAAGTCATTGTCAAAAAACACTTGTTTGATAGATTCTATTTTGGAGTCTTCCAAAATATCTACCATTACAGTTTTCTTGATTTGAGGAGTTATTTCTTGCAATCCTTTTCTTAATTGGAATTCGTCTGTTGTAATATAAAACAGATAACTTGCCATTGAATTATTTCTAAAAATAAAATATCCTTCAGTAGTAGCTTGATAAAACAATTCTTTCTTTTCAATCCACAAATTGTGTTTTTCGAAATGCAGAAATAAATTTGAAATGAATCCTTTACGTAAAGAACGTATTTCAGAAATAAAAGAATTAAGCTGATGATATGATTGTACTAATTCCATTTTTATAATATTGAAGGAGGAATTAAGGATAGTTTCTTATCCATTAAGTAAAGCTGTATAATATTTTCTATCTATCTTGCCGTTAGCATTGATTTCCATTGATTCCACACGATTGTTAACCGTGGGCATCATATAACGGGGGGGATAAACTTCAAGATTGACTTACGGAATTCACCTAAGTTCAAATCTTCATGAGACTGATAAAAGAGAACGATTTGCTTGTTTTTAAAATCATATACAACACAACAACTATCCACCATATGCGTACCTAATACAGCATTCTCGATTTCACCCAACTCAATACGGTAACCGCTATGTTTAATCTGAAAATCTTTACGGCCTACATACATAATCTCTCCCTGCTCATTCTTATATACTATATCTCCTGTACAATAAATAATTTCAGGATAAGCTGAGTTTAGAGGATTCTGTATAAATGCAGAAGCTGTACGTTCAGAATTGTTATAATATCCCAATGCTAACGATGAACCACGCACACATAGTTCGCCTTCTTCATTGATTGCACATTCCTTCTTTTCATCATTAAGAATGAGTACATCTGAGTTACGACAAGGGAAACCAATAGGTAATGGATCACTATCTGCGAATTCACGTTCTACAATATAATAGGTACAGTCTACGGTAATTTCCGTAGGTCCATAGAGATTAACATATCGGCAACTAGGCAAATGTTTACGCCAATAATTGAGGTGCTTGTTAGGCATCACTTCTCCAGCGAAAAACACATCTTTAAGATATTCTGGTTTCTTTGATTCAAAAATATTGAAATTGGCCACATTGACAAGCACAAAAGGAACCCAAAAAACAAAAGTAACATGATGTTCATTAAGGTAATCAACCAATTTTGCTGGGAACATAAAGTTCGACTCTGGAATGATATTCAATGTAGCACCTGTAGCCATCATCAAATAAATATCCAAAGTAGAGTTATCAAAATAGAACGGTGCTTGATTACCAATCTTAGCATCAGCTGTAAAATGGAAAGTATCTACCGCCCAATCAATATAATCAATCACACCACGATGTGAAATCACTACCCCTTTAGGAATACCCGTAGAACCAGATGTAAAAATTGAATATACAGGATCTGTATCTATCTGTCTGCTCCTTGCTGATTCCACTACAGATAAATCTGCCTCTTTACGCGAACAAAGGCATCCAACAGTCACAGTGGGAAGGCCAAAATTTTCTACCTGATCTTTGTGTTCTTCGTCAGTGATAATCAATCCAGGGTTAAGCGTAGCCAATATATTCCGTATACGAGTGTCTGGCGATTTAATATCCAATGGGACATAGAAATTTCCACTATAGTTAGTACCAACAAAGCTCGTTACCATCTCTTTTGACTTAGGCAAGTAAACACAAACCGGCTGCTTGAATATATTCTGTTCTACACATTCAGCTATTTTCAAAGCATTGCGTTTCATTTCACCAAATGTGATACAACCATTTGCATCTTCCACTGCTATCTTCTCAGAATATAAACCTTCAGTGATATCCAAGTATTCAGTTACATTTTTTCTCATACTATTTTTTATTAACAGGAGCATAAAAATGAGTTTTACTAAAATTAGTAGCTATGCTACCGCAAGTCAATCCTACACCAAACGCACAAAGTATGGCACGAGAGGGTTGGGACATCTGTTTGTCACCATATAAATCACACAACAACAAAGGAATTGACGAACATCCGTATTGCCATATTCCTTCATATTAGTAGGAAATTTTTCAGGCGTTGATTTCAAAGACATCCGTACATTTTTAATAATCATCTGATTGGACTGATGCATAGCAACAAGCTCAACATCCTTTTCTTCCCAACTTTCCTTTTCCATTACATTCAAAATACTAATCTTAGCATTGACAATACCATATGTGAATACAGTCATACCATCTTGATAGAGATATCCGTTATAAGGTATCATAATCCTATCTGCTTTAGAACCGTTTGAAGAAAGATGAATGGTCATATGACTATCACCCTGCGCTACCAATGTGGCAGTAGCAACTTCGCTGGTTTCTATGCTACCAACAGCATGAGAGTCTAGGTATGGAGTCAGCACTTCGCTACACAAGACAAGTATATTTCTGCACATACCACAATTAATCCATGCTGAAGCTTGCAACAAACCATAAATATAACCCGTACAACCATAATTAATATCCTGACAAACCGTTTCAGTGGACAATCCTAACCGGTGCTGCAATGATACTGCCGTATCAGGAATAATCCATTCACGGGTAGAAGAAACAAAAACGAGTCCGTCTATGGAGCTACGATCTATATTATCCCTCTCTATCAGATGTTCTGCTGCATTAAAACATAAATCAGAGGCTTTTTGTCCTTCTTCTGCACGATACACATATTCAGCACCGGAGGACCTGATCACATCCCTCACTTGCTTTTCAGGAAAAGATCCGCAAAATGAAAGTAATGATATCTTATTTGCAGGTAACCATGCTGCTACGCTTTTAATCTCTACATTCCGTATAGTTGTCTTCATGCCTGACGTTCATTGACCAGATTAAACAAATCTTCTATAGTATCTGCCTTGCGCACATCCTGGCTGTCAAGTTCCACGCCGTATTCTTGTATGATCATAGCTACCACACTCAGGCCTGTAAGTGATGACCATGAATCCAACTCATGATAATCGGTATCAGCTGTAAAAACAGAAGGGTCTTCATCTTCAAATTGGGAAGCAAACTTGCTAATAAATTCTTGTAAATTCATTATATCTAATTAATTATGATTTCCAATAAACTTTTGTTTCAATTACTTTAGCGGGGTCTCCACTCACAATACTAAAACTGGGGACATGACCTTGTACTACTGAACGGGCACTAATAATAGCTCCCGCTTCTATAGTGGTCCCTGGCATGATAGTACAATTTTCTGTAAGCCACACATGTTCTTTAATCACAATGGGAATAGAGGTCTTGTAACCTCTGATCGAAATGTGATGTTCTCCATTGTTATCGCGTATAGTCACATTTCGTCCGCCACCTGTCCATCTTCCGATAGAGATATGGTTGGCACAAATAAGATTCAGACCAACATTTACAGAAGCGTCACCTCCTATCTCAAGATGAGCACCTTTGAAAACCTGTATATCTGCTCCATAATAAACCGTATAGCTACCGTACTTGATTTCCATCCTTCCATTCTCCTCTATCAACAAACGGCTTTCCAACTTTGATCCTTTTATTCGTTTATAGCCCATAATGAAAGGAGCATTTAAAACAAGTTTAGCTTTGGGGTGTAAATCAAGCGTACAATATTTATTGATAATAATAAATTTTCTTTCTAATATGTCTGTTTCTATCTGACGGCAGAAGAGATTGTATCTCATATTCTTTATCCAAGTTCCTATATTCCATCCTGCCGCCCCCGTCACACCTTTTATAAAACAAGCCACATTCTTAATTTTTTCTTTGAGTGACTTCTGAGTTTGGCCAAAGTCAGGCATATATTTATCAATACAGGCCTGAAAAGAAATGTTCAAGGTCTTAAAAAAATCTTCTCTGTTATGCTCTGAGTGCTTTAAAGAATACATCAAATGATAATTTCCTTTGGTCGCCTCTTCAAAAGAGAAATCACTCCAAATGATCTTTTTCTTGCATTTGTTTAGCATATCAGCTCCTTTTTCGTTATTAGCAAAGACAACAGATGTGCCTATGTCAGAGTCCAGTTCTTTAGGTATGCTACCGGGACTAGACCATAAATCACCTATCGTCAAATCCGATGTTCGTGGAAATCCTTTGAAAGGACAGTCAAAACAACTGGGACGACAGACTTCCGGTATTTTATATTGCATGGATAACCATGGGTTTTCTTTCCCAAGAATATAATCGACATCCTTGTTTGCAAACTCCACACGAGTGGAAAGTGTTCTCCAACCTAATTCCTTGCTTTTCGCTTTGTAATAAACCACCGTTGAATGATGCTTCTGCTCCAAATAGTTGATAAACTGCTTAAAATAGAGAGGAGAAGCAATGCCACGGCAAATATAGTCTACCACCATCAGATTTTCATAAGGCTTACGAAGAAAACGTTTCATGGCTGCCATTTGACAGGGACTTCCACAAACAAGTACGGGTTTGCCAGTCTTCAGAGCTTCACGAACAGCGATATAAAAACCATCAAGATGACTTTGCAAATATTTACTGGAACGCAAACGAGACAAATCTTCCCTGCTTGAAGACAAGAACTGAGATACAGACCAATCTTCATTATAAATGGCTCCACCTACGTAACCACTTTTTTTATAAATCTCATCAGCCAAAGCCGAGAAAGCACCTCCGGAAGTACTATCAAATCGCACTTCTATATTCTTATTAATCAAGGCATAACAATGAGGCTTTTCAAATCCTCCACTTTCATGCCAGTCTTCTTTATTGATTATCGGACACACCTTCTCGCACAGTCCGCAATCGGTGCATTTGTCTTTATCAACTTCCGGATACCAAAATCCTTCAACATCAATATGAAATTTGATGGCTTGGTGGATACACACATCCCCACAAGCATTGCATCCACAACATTTGGATTTATCGGTTATATTTACCATTTGCAAGTATATAAGATTTATATTATTTAGGACTGTTTATTTAAAGCATATATCTTTAGCGGAATGCTTTTGCTAAGGGAGTATTCTACTACAAATAAGCACACGAATTAATAAGTTAACACTTGACAGAAAGCCAAGCAGATAAAATGTAGAGAATATATCCCATAAACTTGTCACAAGGTCATACCCAAGCCTATGAGAGTAGTTCCACCGATGATATATGAAAACAGTTCACTAAAAGACATATTTTATATTAGCTGACGAATTTTGATGTATCTCATATAAAAGCCGATGACCATCGGCTATAAATCCTTATAACCGATATGGTCGTTCTGCCTGATAAACTGATAGAAATGTTTCCTTTATAAATTACCATCACTCTATCTTCTCAAACGGAAATGCATGAAGATAGCTCACTGCCACCGTCATATTTCCGAAAGCGAACACCAGCCGGGTATTCCGGTGTAAACGCATGATGCGCCCTTCCTTTCCCCGAAAGACGCCACCGGTAATACGAATTTTTTGCTTCTTCTGAAGATAGTCCTCCAAAGGACGGTTCATCAGTTCGATATTGTAAGGCATGGATTCGTACAGATAGATAAATTCCTCCATCTGGCTTTGAGGGATGACAGCCGCACGATGCGTGTTATAGTCCGTCACCAGATACTGGCGGGGAAGCATGGCAGACAGAATACGCTCCAACTGATCCAAGGGAGCACAGACAAACAGCCAGCCATTACCTGCAATTTCCTTCTCGTCCGTCAAAGTATTCAATTTTTGGGTGGAACCGGTAGCAAAGCCTCTTTCACCACCCGGGCTGAGTCACGGCGGGCAGTATATTCCTCCTTGGTATAAGCACATTGCTCAAAACGTTTCCTATGATCGGCAGCTGTATAGGAAAACACTTTGAAACAGAAAAATTCCTCCTCTACACTCCCCGATAGAGTACGGAACCGGACAGCTTTCCTACCGCTGAATACACTGATATAGCGTTTCAGCTCTTTATTAGACAGATACAGATAGTACCAACTGAGTTCCGGGTATTCCTTTCCTATTCCCGCCAATGGCGTGACTCCTTCATTTGACCCCAGGTCTGAGCCGGAAGCGATTGAACTGCAGAGCAGTAACTTAGGCGCTTCGCTCGTTATGTTTTGATTGTCTGACGGGAGTACTTTTACAGATTCCGCATCGCTCTTTATTGCCATCAAAACATTACAATTTAAGTTCATAATCTTGAAATATAAGGCTCAGGCAAGCCCTTAAATTTCTTCTTTTTGGAGGGGTTCTCTTCATAAGAGAACCCCAATTTATCTTAACCAGCTGATAATGTGGTACATAATATTCCTTAGAATTAAAACCTTTGCAAACAATAATCATTCTTAAGGCAATTTGAAGACACTTTTTCTAATGCGAAAACTTTCAGATTGAAGAATTATACGTATATTTGCAGCAAATTGGGGTTCTCTTATGAAGAGAGCCCCAATTTGCTGCAAATATCTAAAACAAGAAAATTTTGATTATCAGACTATTATATCATAGACCTACTTACCGAAATTTATTCTTCACATTCAGATTCCCGTAATATCATTTAAGATTGGATTTATTGGCAATTACAGACAAGTACCTTTCAATAAAACAATACATTAACAAAGTAAACACGATTTAGGATACACCCTTTAATTAAGACACTTCACTGTGTCCTGCACATATAAACAGCCGACCGTACTGTCATAAAAAAGAGGAAGCGTCCTCTTCTGAGATTACGCTTCCTCCATCCATACTAATTAAATCTTAACTTTGCAGCCTGAAGACTACAGGAACAGTGTATTTCACCCTCACTGCTTTTCCTCTTTGCTTGCCGGGCTTCCATTTTGGCATGGAACTGATCACGCGGATTGCTTCCTTGTCCAGATACGGATCCACACTCTTCACCACTACCGGATTCAGGATCTCTCCATGAACACCCACAACGAACTGCACCACTACCCTTCCTTGAACTCCCTGCTCGGCACTGACGGTAGGATATTTGATGTTTTCACTCAGATACCTCATCAAATCAGCATTACCGTTACGAAATACCGGCATCTCTTCCACCACCACAAATTCCACATTTTCATCCACTACTTCTTCGGGTACTTCAATAGGGGTCGGTATAATTACCGGAGCATCCGTAGGGTCTGAAGCTGCAATATCGGTTTCTGTTTCCGTCGAGTTATTATCCACTATATTGAGCTCTTCCGGGTTGACGGCAGCCGGCGGAGGCGGCAGAGGTTTATCCTGATTATAGGTTACAGGAACTAATTCTTCAAAGAAATCCGGGGCACTGACTAAATCACTGATCGCGTAAGTTACATTACGTTCAGTCCATTCGAACGAAACAAACATAAACGACAGCGTCACAATGAGACCCATGAACAGCCAACGGGACTTACCCTTTTCAAGGTCGGCTCTTCGTGCTTTTTTCACTTCCATAACAAGTGTTTTTTAAATTAGACAATATGTGAGTAAAAATCTCAGTGTCCGCTTTTAAACTGGAAGTAAGATAGTAAAAATATAGATAAGTTAAAAGAAAGGAGTGTCTTATATTATTTTTTAATATAAAACACCCCAAATTCAATTCCGTTAAACAATTAATTAAAAATCAGCTGTTTATTTAGTTAATATTCAATTTTACGTTAACATATCCTGCTTACTCTACGGCAATGCCGGTTTCTGCCAATACAGACATCTTTTATCACAAGCTCACCATCTCCTGCAGAATACCTACCGCAGTCTCTACCGTTTCCACATTCTTGACTACCATACTACGCTTGCCGTTCTGCTCACGCAAATTGCAGTAACGCGGATTCTTGCTCATGTAATCAATCACCTTGCCAAAAGCCGCACTTTGATAATAAGGACTTTCCTGATTACTGATAAAGAACAAAGTCATTCGTCCGGCTTTCAAGAATACTTTTTCCACCCCCAACCGTTTAGCCAATCTGCGCAAAGGTACGATACGCAGAAGTTCCAGCCCTTCGGGAGGAACCTTTCCGAAACGGTCCTCCAACCGTGCCTTGAAAGCGAGCAGGTCCTTATCCAATTCCAATCCGTCCAGTTCACGATAAAGCAACATACGTTCGCTGCTGCTGGGGATATACTCATTGGGGAAAAGCAATTCCAAATCACTTTCCACCTGACATTCATCCACAAAGTTCTCGCCACTGATTTTCTCTTCTCCCGCTGCCTGCAACTCCTCTGCGTAAAGATCGGCAAACTCATCCTCTTTCAACTCTTTCACCGCTTCGGCCAGTATCTTCTGATAAGTTTCATAACCCAAATCGGCAATGAAGCCACTCTGCTCCGCCCCCAGCATATTTCCTGCTCCACGGATATCCAAATCCTGCATGGCTATATGGATACCGCTGCCCAAATCACTGAAATTCTCAATGGCTTGAAGACGGCGCTTTGCCTCGGGAGTCAGTGAAGTCAATGGAGGCGCCAACAAATAACAGAATGCTTTTTTATTGCTTCTTCCCACACGTCCACGCATCTGGTGCAAATCACTCAAGCCAAAATTCTGCGCCTGGTTGATGATAATCGTATTGGCATTCGGTATATCAATGCCACTCTCGATAATGGTGGTTGCCAGCAGCACATCATAATCATAGTTCACAAAGTCGAAAATAATCTTCTCCAGCTTTTCGGGCTCCATCTGTCCATGACCTATGCAGACACGGCAATCGGGTATATTCCGCTTGATCATGGATTCCAATTCTACCAGATTCTGTATGCGGTTATTGACAAAGAACACCTGTCCGTTACGACTCATTTCAAAATTGATCGCTTCCGTTATGATATCTTCATTAAAGGTATGCACCTCTGTCTGAATGGGATAACGGTTGGGAGGCGGAGTCTGAATGACAGAAAGATCACGGGCGCCCATTAACGAGAACTGCAAAGTACGGGGGATGGGGGTAGCGGTCATAGTAAGTGTATCCACATTCACTTTCATCTGACGCAACTTCTCTTTCACACTAACTCCGAACTTCTGTTCCTCATCAATGATCAGCAATCCTAAATCTTTGAACTTAACGCTTTTACCGATGATTTTATGTGTACCGACCAAAATATTTATTTTCCATCCGCCAGTTCCTTCACTATTCTGGAAACATCTTTCGCACTGCGGGCACGGCTCAAATAATCCACCTTACATGGAAAATCTTTCAACCGTTCGCTGAAAGTCTGAAAGTGCTGATAGGCCAGCACCGTAGTGGGAACCAGCACAGCCACCTGTTTGTTATCAGCCACAGCCTTGAAAGCAGCACGAATAGCCACTTCAGTCTTTCCGAAACCCACATCACCACACACCAGACGGTCCATAGGACGGTCGCTCTCCATATCGGCTTTGGCATCCTGAGTCGCTTTCAACTGGTCGGGGGTATCCTCATAAATAAAGCTCGCCTCTAATTCATGTTGCATAAAACTGTCGGGACTATACGAGAATCCTTTTTCCTGTTTACGTTGCGAATACAGTCTGATCAGGTCACGGGCTATATCTTTGATTTTGCTCTTGGTACGCTCTTTCATTTTTTCCCACGCACCGGTCCCCAATTTGTTCAGGCGGGGAGTTTCTCCCTCCTTCCCTTTATACTTGGATATTTTATGCAGGGAATGAATGGAAACAAATACCACATCCTCATTCTGATAAATAAGTTTAATCACTTCCTGGGTAGTATTTCCATTCGGAATGCGTACCAATCCGCCAAAACGGCCTACACCATGATCTATATGTACCACAAAGTCACCCGGCTCAAACTGGCTCAACTCTTTTAAGGTCAATGCCACCTTACCGCTACGCGCCTTGTCACTACGAAGATTGTATTTATGGAAACGGTCAAAAATCTGATGGTCTGTAAAAAAGCAGCTTTTCAATACATTATCTGTAAAGCCCTCATGTAAAGTCTTGTTGACTGGAATGAACGTAATATGATCGCCACGCTCCTCAAAGATATCTTTCAGACGCTTTGCCTGCTTCTCACTATCGGTACATATATATAAGGTGTAACCTCGTTTCTGATAATCAGTGAATGAAGTGCTTACCAAATCAAAATTCTTATGAAAAATAGGCTGGACCGTCGTATCGAAAGCCAACGTTGCCTGTGGAGTTCCTGTAGGTTTGTTACCAAATTCAATCCGTTTGAAATCCAAAGCCCGTACTGTAAATTCCGCCCCGTCTATCAGCTTCAGTTCCAAATTCATCAGTTCCGTCTTCTCTCCCTCGTATGCGGCAAGCGCCTGAGGAGAGAGTGCCTCCTCCCGTACTACCTGTATTCTTTCACGTACCCAAAGAAAGTCTTTCATTGCCAGAACTGTTTCCTGAGGAATGAATTCAAAGAAAGACACCCCGCTCTTGTCGGCGGCATTCGTCAGCTCGGGCACGATGGCAATGCTCTGTTTCTTCTCTTTCGAAAGCTGGTTTTCCACTTCAAAAGTACGGATGCTGTCTACCTCGTCACCAAAAAAGTCAATACGGTAAGGATACTCGGAAGCAAAAGAGAAGACGTCAATAATACTACCGCGTACAGCATATTGCCCCGGTTCATAAACATAATCCACATGCTCGAATCCGTAACCGGCCAGCACTTCCGTGATAAACTCTGTGTCCACATGCTCACCCACACCAAGTTTTAACGTCTTGTCCATCAGTACCTCTTGTGATACCACTTTCTCCGCCAACGCTTCGGGATAAGTCACCACACATAGCGGATCGCCTTTCTGTAAACGGCTCAGCACTTCCGTACGCAGGATCTCATTGGCTGCATCTTTCTGCCCATATTTAACAGCCCGACGATACGAGGATGGAAAGAACAAAATATGCTCATCACCGTTCACCTGTGTCAGGTCATGATAAAAGTAACCCGCTTCCTCCAAGTCACCCAGTACAAATACAAATGTCTGTTTATTCTCTCTAAGAAAGGAGGAAACAAATAAAGCTGCCGCAGAAGCATGTAATCCTCCCAGGAAAATAGTCCTCACTGAGGAATCTTCCAATAACGCAGCCAGTCCCTTAGTGTTAGGATGACCGGCATAAATACGTTGCAATTCCGAAATATCCATATCTTTTTTTAAGATGGGGACAAAATTAAAGAAATATCTGATTACTTCCTCCTTTTTTTGCCAACTATTCAAGATTTTCCTATTTGTACGCTAATATATAACCCCATGGAAACAAAAGCAATAAACACAAAATTGAAAGGACACGCACGTGTAGATGTAGCTGATGTGCTACGCGGACTGGCAGTGATGGGAATCATCATCCTGCACTCTATCGAACATTTTAATTTCTACTCATTTCCCGATACAGCCGGACAAAGTGCGTGGCTGAACTTCTCGGACAAAGCCATTTGGAACGGGTTATTCTTCATGTTCGGCGGAAAAGCATACGCCATATTCGCTTTACTTTTCGGTTTTAGCTTTTTTATTCAAGATGACAACCAACGCCTACGGGGCAATGATTTCCGTCTACGTTTTTGTTGGCGGTTAATTCTTCTTTTCCTGATAGGTAATATCAATGCCAGTTTTTTCACAGCGGAAGTGCTGGTCCTTTATTCTTTAGTAGGTTTCATCCTGCCACTGACTTGCCGGCTGAAAGACAAATGGATATTTGCATTGGCATGTCTGCTATTGATCCAGCCATTGCCACTTTATTATGTAATACGTGCCTGTCTCGATCCGGAATTTGTTACTCCGGCCATCCCCACCCGCAGCTTCTGGAATGCAACTTTTGCAGTGCAAAGCAATGGTAATTTTCTGGAAACCATCCGTGTCAATTTATGGGAAGGACAGTTGGCAAGCCTTGCCTGGGCCTGGGATCACGGACGGGTATTCCAAACAGCCGCCCTTTTCCTGCTCGGTATGCTGATAGGGCGCAAGGGACTTTTTTTGAAAGAGCACTTGAAGGTATGGAACAAGGTACTTGCAGGCTCACTCGTCGCATTTTTCCCTTTATATGGATTGGGCAATATGCTACCGGACTTTATCACAAATAAATCCATTCTGACCCCTCTTTCACTAATCATCACCTCGCTTTCCAATTTTGCATTTATGCTGATTCTGGTATCCGGTGTCGTCTTCGCTTTTTACAAGACAAACTTACACGACGGATTAATGAAAATAACGCCATACGGAAAGATGAGCCTTACCAATTATATTACTCAAAGTATAGTAGGTTCCATGTTATACTACAACTGGGGATTTGCATTGCACAATCAGTTTGGCATCACAGCCAGCTGCCTGGCAGGAATAGTTTTCTTCATCTTGCAATTCTCTTTCTGCCGCTGGTGGATGAATCACCACTCTCACGGCCCGATGGAATATATATGGAAACGGGCAACCTGGCTGAAATAAGCCAAGAACCGAAGTCTGCCCGCATTTGTTTATAAAAGACATACAAATAGAACTTTAAAATATGCGCGAAGAAATCATAAAACTATTAGACCAATATCGGTTAAAAGAAGCATTATCCCAAATGACAGGATATGCCACCCATACTTCCGACTGGCAATTAAAGAATGAGCTAGAAGCCCTGCAAACGTCATACGACCTGATGCTGCAATATACTTCAAAAGGGATGAAAGATCCCAATAAGGTGGAAATATACCATAAAATGTTACGCACGGCATACGAACTGGCCGACCGTATCCATATAGCCGTACAGGCAACACAATTACGGAGCCTATTATGACACAATGCGCACTTTTGTCCAAAGCCCTCCTCACAGCTATGCCGAATTACAAATGCAACTGGAGGCGTATACAGAAGATATGGCTACAGCACCATTGATATATACCACCGAGGCCAAAAGAAATGAAGAAATGGATGCCATGAGAAAACGTCACGAAACAGCTGTAGACGAATTATTTGAAAAAATATGGGTATCCACCCGGTGGAGTGAATCGGAATATGCTGAAGCGCAAACTTTGTTCAACTCACTATTGATCCAAGTCAACGACCTTTCCATAATGGTCAGCGCCGTCACCATGAGCCTGCTACAAATATTCGACATCCGCAAGTTCATATTTCTATTGAACGCCTATACCCATCAGGATACCATGCTGAATCAGCGGGCTATTGCAGGGATCGCACTAACATGCTACTATTATGAAAAGCGTATCCTTCAATACCCTGAAGCCGTGTCGCGCATAAATGAACTGAATGAAAATGCCGAGTTCATCAAAAACCTGCATCATATCCAGATTCAATTATTGCAATCTTCCCGTGAAACCCGAAAGATAGACAAGAAGATGCGTGAAGAAATCATTCCCGAAATGATGAAAAATCCCAAACTTAATTTGGAAGGACTGGATGAAGATGCCGAAGATCATAATCCGGAATGGGAAGAATGGATTGACCGTTCAGGCATTACCGATAAATTGCGCGAATTAGGTGAACTGCAAATGTCCGGGGCAGATGTGTATATGAGTACCTTTTCACAGCTGAAACAATTCCCGTTTTTCCGCAAAATTTCTCACTGGTTCTATCCTTTTGACCCCCAATATCAGGATATCGCCAAATTATCTCTCGGAAATGACGAACAAAAAATCTCTCTGCTCAACATTTTGATGAATTCGGATGTATTCTGCAATTCCGACAAATACTCTTTTTGTTTTACCATGTTACAAATGCCGGAAAGCCAAAGGAATCTCATGCAGCAACAATTGAACGGACAACATGAAGCTTCTGAAGAACTGAAAGAACGTTTAAAAGAGATGTCACAATCAAAAGCTCGCGCTGAATTCGTGAGCCGGCAATACATTCATGACCTCTACCGTTTCTTCAAATTATGGTCAAGAAGACATGAAATACATGACATTTTTGAGGACACTCTGGACTTATGGAATAAAGAAGCATTGTCTCAAGCCTTGTTACACAAAGAGTATATCAACAAACTGGCAGATTACCTATTCACACACGACGACTTGGCAGAAGCCGGAATTCTCTATGATAAATCAATTGAATTATACAATCGTAAAAATGCCGAATTATGGCAGAAAGCAGGTTTCATTTATCAGAAAATCGGTTCCTATAAAAAAGCGATAGATTATTACCTGCAATCAGATCTGCTGATCCCTGATAATACATGGAATAACCGCCATTTGGCACAATGTTATAGAAAAGAGGGAAACTACCCAAAAGCTTTGGAATATTATAACAAGGTGGAACAGGCACAGCCCGACAGTCTGAATCTGGCACTACAAATAGGACAATGCCTGATGGCACTGGAACGATACGATGAAGCACTGGCTTATTTCTTCAAAGTGGAGTATCTGGATAAAAAGCCACAGAATGCCCGACGCGCCATCGGATGGTGTTCCTTCATTACCGGCAACCATCAACAAGCCAAGAAATATTACGACTTGCTGATATCCGAGCCCAAGCCCATTATGGAAGACTGGATGAATGCAGGACATGTGTATTATATCCTGAATGAAACAGAAAAATCAATAGAATATTATCGCAAAGCCCAGGAACTATGCGACAGTCATGATGAGTTTGTCCGCCTTACCAAATAGATAAGAAAGACTTGATAAAGCAAGGCGCCAATGAAGTAGACTTGTTTATACTTCCCGATGAATTAATTTAAAGGATTATAAGATAAATCTATTCGGGATAGAAGTTTGGTATAATTATATAAAACTTCTATCCTGACCGGATTCTCATCATCCAGACGATAATTGGCATGCACATTATAAGTGCTTAAACCATGATTCATACAATATCCAATATCATTAGGTAAGGCTGTTCTATTCCTCAACTGCCCAAGATTCAATAAAAAATAGAAGAAACTATCCACCCCATCATAATCAATCACATAAGCCTGTAAATTCAGATTCGCCTGATAGTTGATGTTATTATCATAATTATAATAAGTATGACAACTGGACACACTATCATTTGCCTCAGTAAAAACAGTCATCACCTCCTTCAACCGTCCCAACTGATCAAAAACATATTTTCCTTGCACTTTCTTCAAGAAACGATAATCGGAAGTAGCACGATAATCAGAATTGATAAAAATAGTATCTCCTTTATAATCATAGACAGTCTGTTTATCAGCTTCATAAACCTCCTCTCCTACCTTCAACATACAACGGGCCCTACTCTCCCTCGCCTTGCCTTTTCCTATTTGAAACGTAACATTGCAAAGCTTATTGCCGGTATTCAAACAATTCATCTGTCCGATGGTTATCTGGTCGCCCTCATACCTTACCGGGGTATCCCCATACTTTATAATTTTACCATCACGATCATATTCCAATTTCAAAACTTGTTCTTCCTCTCCCGTTAAATCGGTGACCTTAGTCACATATGTGTCAGCTTTTTTTTCTTTACAACCATCAGCAACAAACAAGAGAACTAACAAAGAAATATATTTTACAAACAACTTTATTTTCATAAGTCAAGTATCATCTCTATGCAAATAAAATAAAAAATATTAGAACTAAGTACAATTTGGAGCTTTTTAACTCAACTTCTTTACCCCCACTCTGTTTTAAACAGCAATTATAATAAGAAAGAAATATGGAATGGGTTATACATCTTTTGAGACAGCATTCAGAACTGGCGATTTTTCTGACAATCGCCGCAGGCTTCTGGATTGGAAAAATGAAAATAAAACAATTCAGTTTGGGAATCGTCACCAGTGTATTGCTAGTAGGGGTATTAGTGGGACAGCTTAACATTACAATAGAAGAACCGGTGAAATCCGTGTTTTTTCTTTTATTCCTTTTTGCTATCGGATACAAAGTGGGACCACAATTCTTTCGCGGACTGAAAAAAGATGGTTTACCTCAAGTAGGATTCGCCGCGCTCATGTGTATAGGTTGTTTGATTATCACTTGGTTATTAGCTATCTTAATGGGATATAATGCCGGTGAAGCAGCCGGGTTACTGGCCGGAGCACAAACTATCTCTGCCGTCATAGGAGTAGCAGAAGATACCATAAACGGACTCAACATATCCTCTTCCCAAAAAAGTGATATGATTAATATCATTCCCGTGGCATATGCTGTAACTTACATTTTCGGTACGGCAGGCTCTGCCTGGGTCCTCTCTTCTTTAGGTCCTAAAATGTTGGGAGGATTAGAAAAAGTGAAAGCCGCTTGCAAAGAGTTGGAAACCCGGATGGGTACCAGTGAAGCAGACGAGCCCGGATTTGAACAGGCACGCCGTCCGGTAGTTTTTCGTGCTTACCGCATAGAGAACGATTGGTTTGGCAACGGCAAGACTGTTGACCAGCTAGAATCCTATTTTATTTCACAAGGGAAAAGATTGTTTGTTGAAAGAATGCGACATGGAGCTTCCATTGTCAATGATATTATTCCCGGACAATTATTACAAAAAGGAGACGAAGTGGTACTGAGCGGAAGAAGAGAATTCGCCATTGGTGAGGAAGACTGGATTGGAGAAGAAATCGTCGATCCGCAACTGCTTGACTTCCCTGTGGAAGTACTCCCTGTCATGATACACAAAAAGCCATATTCCAACCAAAAATTGGACTTCATACGCCGTCAAAGCTTTATGCATGGCGTCAGTATACGCCGTATCAAACGGGCAGGCATTGATATCCCTGTTTTTGCACAAACCACTATCGACTGCGGAGATACTTTGGAATTGGTCGGCCTGAAAAAAGAGGTGGAATCTGCTGCAAAAGAACTAGGATACATAGACCGCCCACCAATGCCACCGATATGATATTTGTAGGACTCGGCATTTTACTGGGAGGTATCATCGGAGCACTTGCAATCCATATCGGCGGAGTACCTATTAGCCTGAGCACTAGTGGAGGAGCCTTGATAGCCGGATTAGTATTTGGCTGGTGGCGCAGCAAACGCCCTACCTTCGGACAAATACCGGAATCCTCTTTATGGGTGCTGAATAATGTAGGCTTGAATATGTTCATCGCCGTAGTCGGCATTTCTGCAGGACCCAGCTTTGTACAGGACTAAAAGAAGTAGGTCCTATGTTGTTTATCATAGGTGCGTTGGCCACCTCCTTGCCTCTATTATTAGGGCTGATTCTAGCCAGATATGTATTCAAGTTCCATCCCGCCCTCTCTTTGGGATGCACGGCAGGAGCCCGTACTACCACTGCTGCATTGGGCGCCATACAAGAAGCAGTAGGCAGCGAAACACCTTCCTTAGGATACACCGTGACCTACGCCGTAGGAAATACACTACTCATCATATGGGGAGTGGTCATTGTATTATTAATCAACTAAAAAACTAAACTCATACATTATGGAATATTTAAGTGATAAAAGCAGCGTTGCCCGAATGGACAAGAATTTGGAAAAGATCAGTCCCTTCGAATTAAAAAACCGTTTGATTGAAATGGCAGATGAAAGTGTGAAGAAAATGGCGCACGTCATGCTGAATGCAGGCAGAGGTAATCCCAACTGGATTGCAACGGAGGCTCGTGAAGCATTCTTTGCCTTGGGCGGTTTTGGCATTGAAGAGTGTCGCCGGGTCATGGACATGCCCGAAGGCATTGCCGGTATTCCTCAAAAAACAGGCATAGCCCAACGTTTTGAGGAGTACCTGAAAAAGCATGAAGGAAATGCGGGGACAGATCTATTGAAACGTACCTATAATTATATGCTGATGGAACATGCAGCTGATCCGGACGAACTGGTACACGAATGGACCGAAAGTATTGTAGGCGACCAATATCCTATGCCTGACCGCATCTTGAAATATACAGAAATTCTAGTACAGGATTACCTGAATCAGGAAATGTGCAACGGGCAACCCCCGCAAGGTAAATTCGATTTATTCGCCACCGAAGGAGGAACAGCAGGGATGTGCTATGTATTCGACTCGCTGGAAGAAAATTTCCTGCTACACAAAGGAGATAGTATAGCATTGATGGTTCCTATCTTTACACCCTATATCGAGATACCCGAATTGACACGTTACGATTATGATGTGCTCAATATTCCTGCAAGTACTCTAAATGAAGAAGGACTTCATACCTGGCAATACAAAGTGGAAGATATCAATAAACTGCGAGACACGAAATACAAAGCCTTGTTTATTGTCAATCCGAGCAATCCACCCAGTTATCAGTTGAACAAAGAATGCGTAGATGCCCTGAAAGACGTAGTAACACGCTGGAATCCCAATCTGATGATTATAACAGATGATGTATATGGTACTTTTGTTCCCGGCTTCCGCAGCCTGATGGCTGATTTGCCACAGAACACAATTTGTGTCTACTCTTTCTCCAAATATTTCGGAGCGACCGGTTGGCGCCTTGCTGTAATTGCCTTACATGAGAAAAATGTATTCGACAGAATGATTGCCAATCTGCCCCGCAAACGAAAAAGCGAACTAACCAAACGGTATGGCAGCTTGAGTATGCAAGTAGAAAACATGAAATTCATTGACCGTATGGTAGCAGACAGCCGTCAAGTAGCCTTGAACCATACAGCAGGACTGTCCTTGCCACAACAAATGCAGATGTCACTCTTTGCTTCTTTTTCATTGCTGGACAAAGAAAATACATATCGTCATGCCATGCTTAATTTAATCCATACCCGTCTGAAAGCATTATGGGACAACACAGGGTTCATTCTCCCCGACGATCCACTAAGAGCCGGTTATTATTCAGAAATAGACATGCTGGTATGGGCCAAGAAATTTTACGGAGATGAATTTGTACAACATCTGCAGACAACTTATAATCCATTGGACGTAGTATTCCGTCTTGCCAATGAAACAGGCCTGGTCGTATTGAATGGTGGTGGATTCGACGGACCCGAATGGAGTGTACGTGTATCACTTGCCAACCTGAACGAGAAAGATTATATCAAAATCGGACTCAGTATCCGCAGAATTCTGAATGAATATGCTGACAAATGGAAATCTGAAAAGAAATAAAAAATTAAGAACGTCCGCCGTGAAGTCTGCTTGACCTAACCGGCGGATTTCTTTTTTATATAAAGGTTTTTTGGATTATTTATTCCAAACCTTATCCCTACTTAAAATAAAATCCCTAGCTTTGCAGATCGAAAAAGGAATTAGATTATGAAGCATATACGGAGCACTTTTTTTCTTCTAACCACTTTATTTATAATGGCTTCATGTGGCAAGACCGCAGTGGGGAATACTATGCATTAATTGGAGAGAATGTATGGATAGAACAAATAATGAAAGAGCATTATTTGTGGTATGACAGTATTCCGGCAATAAAGGAAACGGACTATTTTGCCGAACCGGAAGACTTCCTGCAAAAATTGGTTTATACCAAGGCACAAAACGGAAAAGGAGACCCGTATTCGTATATAGAAATAAAGGACGCTTCCGATGCGGCACGTTCCTACCTGCAACGTACTTCTACTTACGGATTTGATTTTGAATTAATGACCGATCCCACCGGAATCTCATCACACGTATTTGCCCGTATTTTATTCGTACTGCCCAATTCACCGGCCTCAGAAGCCGGATTGGAACGAGGGAACTGGATATCAGCCATTGGCAAAGAAGAACTGACCAACAATAATTACGGATATCTGATGGAAGGCGGCAATACAACTTTCGCCAGAGAAAGCTTGGTTTTTGATGAGGAAGGCAATTCCAGCTGGATTGCAACAGATACAGTCAAAGTAGCGGCATCACGCCCTGTAGAATTGAATCCGTTCTATATAGATACAGTATATGAAGTATCCGGAAAAAAAATAGCCTATATGGTCTACAATGAATTCAGTACAGGCCCCAATAACCAGGCAACAGATACAGAATACAGGGAACAGATGAAACAGATATTCGCCCGGTTCAAGGGACAGTCACCCGATGCTTTTATTCTGGACTTACGCTACAATCCCGGTGGTTATTTGAGTTGTGCCACAGATTTAGGAAGTTATCTGGCACCTGCGGCAGATCTAGGGAAAGTATTTTGCACAACTTTGTATAATGACATCAGTGACCCGCAAAAAATTGATTTCCCTCTCAATACAGGACTTGCTTCCGAAAACTTGAACTTAAGCAAGCTCTACGTACTGACAAGCAAATTTACTGCATCGGCCTCAGAAGCAGTCATAAATTGTCTCCGTCCATATATAGGTACAGAAAATGTAGTGGTAATAGGTGAAACGACTGTTGGCAAAAATGTAGCCATGGAACCATACCAAGATGAGCGTTACAACTTTATTTTATGGCCGGTTGTGGCATACGTTCTCAACTCGGCAGGACAAGCCAACTATGTAAATGGAATCACTCCCGATTTCACATTGAGCGAACGTAATCTCATCTCCCCTCTCTACCCACTGGGAGATACCAAAGAGTATTTATTGAAGAACACTATAGCTTATATTACGACAGGAAGTATGCCCGACCTGCCACAAACAGAAGAACAAGTATCAAAAGGAAAAATCATCTATAACTCACTGCTTCGAAGAAGTATGAACGGCATACGGCTACGGTAGTCCGATTTATCCAGATACAACGCCCTATTTATTAAAGACCGTGTTTAATGCATTTTAAACATGGTCTTGTTTTTTCTGAAAAGAGAACTTATTAAAAACAAAACGGGCATAACAAATGTTATGTACCCAAATAACCATTAAAAACCTGACTTAACAATGAAAAAAGTATTTATTGCAGCAGCTTTGGCTGCCATGATTGTTTCCTGTGGCTCTAAAGGAAACAAAAGTGCTGAATAATAGCCGAAAGTGAAAGTGACTCTATTTTCGCTGTGAACGACAGCACACTGGGTGAATTACAAACATATAGCTATGAAGGTATTCTGCCAGCTGCCGATGCCGAAGGTATCAACTATCAACTGACACTTCAGGAGGCAGGCCAAGACTCACTGGGCACGTACAATCTGACGACCACTTATTTAGGAACAAAAGATGGTAACCAGGCATTTACCGACAGTGGTACAGTTGTAACTATTATTGGAACTCCTAATGACAGCACCGCTATCGTTTATCAATTAATTTCCGCTACTCCGGGACACGAAAAGACAAACTTTCTGGCAGAGGGTGACAGTGCACTGACAATGATTGGCAAGGACTTCAAGAAAGCTGTTTCTAAACTAAATTACACTTTAAAAAAGAAACTCTAATTAACCTGGCTGCAAAAAAATTCACTAAAGAACAGACTGTTAGTGAACAAAAACATAAGCTGGCCGTTGTATGAGAGAAACTAGACGAAAAACAATTAGTATTAACTTAAACAAAAACTTGACATGAAAAAATTAATTCCTATCCTACTGGCGGTCTTTGCCTTGGTATCTTGCGAGAAAGACCCGGACATGGACAAATTGGACAATGAGTATCTGGTATTCACCAGTCATGACACTAGTACTAAGTTCAATGACTTCAGTACTTATTATATCCCTGACAGCATCCTGATCATCGGTGACAAGAAAGACCCTGAATACTGGAAGGACGAGAATGCACAGATCATCATCAATGCATTCAAGACTAAGATGAACGCTGCCGGCTACACCGCAGCTAATAAAGACGAAGCCGACCTCGGCCTACAGGTAAGCTACGTAGCAAGTACTTATTATTTCCACGGTTACTATAATGACGGACCCTGGTGGGGCTATTATCCCGGTTATTGGTATCCCGGCTACTGGGGCGGCAATTGGGGAGGTGGATGGTACTATCCCTATCCTATCACTTACAGCTATAGCACCGGTTCATTGCTGGCCGACATGATTAATTTAAAGAATGCTCCGGAAGGACAAAAAGAAAAATTAACTGTTGTCTGGAATGCATACATCAGCGGGTTGCTGGGCGGAAGTGGCAGTTTGAATGTAAACCGTACAACTACTGCCATCAACCAGGCATTCACTCAGAGTCCTTATCTGAAAAAATAAATGTAAGTGAAACAAGTATTCATTTAAAATAAAAAGGAAATATGAAAACTATAAAATATTTAACTCTCAGACTGATGGCGGTAGCCGCTATCGCCATAGCCTTTGCCCTGCCGGCAAAAGCACAGGTAACTCCGTTTACCTATTTCAATGTAGACTGGCAGTTCAACGCTCCTATCAGCAATAACTTTGCAAACAAAGCAAGCGGTTGGGGTATGAACTTCGAAGGTGGATATTATGTACTGCCGGATTTGTCAATCGGTGCCTTTATCAATTATCATACCAATAATGAGTATATTTCACGTCAGACACTACCAATCAGCAACTCGGCAGCCCTGACAACCGACCAGCAACATTCCGTATTTCAGTTGCCTTTCGGTTTCGCAACACACTATCGCTTCAGTGACGGTGCATGCCAACCTTATATCGGATTGAAGCTGGGTGCCAACTATACCAAAATGTCCAGTGACTTTTACATTTACGAAGTGAAAGACAACACTTGGGGTTTCTATGTATCACCAGAAGTCGGTGTGAATATCTACCCCTGGACAAACAGTATCGGCTTCCATCTGGCAGCATTCTACAGCTACTCTACCAACAAGGGAACCGTATTTAACTATGATATGGATAAATTAAACAATTTCGGTTTCCGCCTTGGTGTGGCATTCTAAAGATTTCTAAACTATTCTGTTAAATAGGGGGATTATCCGTGCGCCAAGCAGGGGTAATCCTCTTTTTTTAATTAATAAAATTAAATTCTGACGGGAGTGTTAATATAATAGTTACTTTTGTATGATATTTATTCAGCTAATACAAAAAATGTATGGAGAAATCCGATAGTATTATTATTATACCCACCTATAACGAAAAGGAAAATATAGAGAACATTATCCGGGCTGTATTCGGACTGGAAAAGTTCTTCCACATATTGATTATTGAAGATAACTCACCAGACGGCACGGCAACCATTGTCCGTAAACTGCAAACAGAATTCCCCGACCGTCTTTTCATGATTGAGCGTAAAGGTAAATTAGGACTGGGTACTGCTTACATTGCCGGATTCAAATGGGCGATAGAGCATCAATATGATTTTGTATTTGAAATGGATGCTGACTTCAGTCATAATCCGAATGACCTGCCAAGGCTGTATAACAAATGTGCCGTTGAAGGCTATGATGTAGCTATCGGTTCACGCTATGTCAGTGGTGTGAATGTAGTGAACTGGCCGATGGGGCGTGTGCTGATGTCCTACTTCGCCTCCAAATATGTACGGATTATCACAGGGTTACCCATACATGATACTACCGCCGGATTTAAATGCTATCGCCGTGAAGTCTTGGAAACAATCGGTCTGGATGGCATCCGTTTTAAAGGGTATGCATTCCAGATTGAGATGAAGTTCACTGCTTACAAGTGCGGATTCAAGATAGCCGAAGTTCCTGTGATTTTTGTCAATCGCGAATTAGGTACTTCAAAAATGAACGGAAGTATCTTCGGTGAAGCTGTATTAGGAGTCATTCAATTAAAACTGGGTAGCTGGTTCCGCAAATACCCGCAAAAGAAAACAGTATGAAACGTACATGGATAAAGAATGCACGGATTGTGAATGAAGGCAAGATTTTTCACGGTTCGATAGTGATTGAGAATGAAGTCATAGCTGAAGTGCTGGCAGAAGAAACAGTTCCCTCCCAGCCTTGTGGAGAAATAATAGATGCGAAAGGCTATTATCTGATGCCGGGAGTAATAGACGATCATGTACACTTCCGTGACCCGGGACTGACTCATAAAGCCGACATACATACTGAAAGCACAGCGGCGGCAGCAGGTGGCGTCACCAGTTTTATGGACATGCCCAACACCACTCCGCAAACTACGACCCTGGAAGCTTTGAATGCCAAGTTTGCGGATGCGGCAACCAAAAGCATCGTAAACTATTCATTCTATTTCGGAGCAACCAATACGAATGCGGATGTACTCCCCACACTAGATAAAAGCCGGGTATGCGGTGTTAAATTATTTATGGGAGCCAGCACGGGAAATATGTTGGTAGACCGCATGGAAGTACTTAGAAAAGTATTTGCCAATGCAGGTATGCTTATTGCAGCACATTGTGAAGAACAATCTATAATCAGTGCCAATACAACAGCCTTCAAAGAAAAATATGGAGAAGATCCTGATATAAAATACCATCCGCAGATACGTAGTGCGGAAGCATGTGCATATTCTTCCTCACTGGCCATCCGGCTGGCAAAAGAAAACAATGCCCGCCTGCACATCCTGCACATCAGCACCGCACAAGAACTGGATTTGCTTGAAGACAAACCTCTGAGTGAAAAAAAGATTACGGCGGAAGCTTGCGTGTCACATCTATACTTCTATGACAAAGACTATGAGACATTGAAAGGACGTATCAAGTGCAATCCGTCCATCAAAACTTCAGAAGACCGGAATGCTTTACGCAAAGCTTTGTCTACCAATCTGATAGATGTAATAGGTACCGACCATGCCCCTCACTTACTGAAAGAAAAGGAAGGGGGAGCATTGAAAGCCGTATCGGGTATGCCGATGATACAGTTCTCATTAGTAGCTATCATGGAATTAGTACGCGAAGGCATATTAAGCATAGAGCAACTGGTTCAGAAAATGTGCCATGCACCGGCCGAACTTTATCATATTGAAAGACGAGGCTACATCCGCCCCGGTTATCAAGCCGACCTCGTATTGGTAAATCCGGATCATGAATGGACTGTAACTGCCGACTGCGTTTTAAGCAAATGCGGATGGACTCCGATGGAAGGACAGAAATTCCACACACGGGTAGAAAAAACATTCGTCAATGGTGATCTGGTTTACAGTGACAACAAGGTAGACCAAAGTCATCGCGGACAAGAATTAAGGTTTAAAAGATGATTGTAAATTACAAGATTCACGAAGTAAGCGAATACATTAACTGGATTTATTTTTTCCATGCATGGGGCTTTCAACCCAAGTTTGCCGCCATCGCGGACATACATGGATGTGATTCATGCCGGGCCATGTGGCTCACCGGTTTTGCGGAAGAAGACCGTCCGAAAGCCAGTGAAGCCATGCAGCTTTTCAAAGAGGCAAATCGGATGTTGAATGAACTGGATACAGCGTATCAGACCCACGGAGTGGTCAATATCATGGATGCCAATGCCGACGGAGATGATCTGCTGCTGAACAGCAAGCGTTTTCCGCTTTTGCGTCAACAAACAGCAAAATTGAAAGAAGATGACCCGTTTTTATGTCTGAGTGACTTTGTGCGTCCATTATCATCGGGTATCACAGACAAAGTAGGAGCATTCGCCACTACGGTAGATGCAGAAATGGAGCGGCTCTATGCAGAAGACGATTACAAACGTATGTTAGTGCAAACATTGTCCGACAGACTGGCGGAAGCTACTGCCGAAAAACTACACGAAGATGTACGCAAAAAACTTTGGGGATATGCACCTGATGAAAACCTAAGCGTAAAAGACCTGCATAATGAAAAATATCAAGGGATACGTCCTGCCGTAGGTTATCCTTCCTTGCCCGACCAATCCGTCAATTTCCTATTAGACGAGTTGCTGGATATGAAGCAAATAGGAATTTCATTGACCGAGAATGGTATGATGAAGCCCCATGCCTCTGTATGCGGACTCATGTTTGCCCATCCGGCTTCCCGCTATTTCTCCATCGGAAAAATAGGTGAAGACCAATTGGCAGATTACGCCGCCCGCCGGGGCATGAGTATAGAAGAAACTAAAAAGTTTCTCGCCGCCAATCTATAAAAAACGAATAAATTATGATGCTGATAAAGTTATTTCTGTTTTTTCTACTGCTACTGATATTGCCCGATATGTATATATACAAGGCATATATACGCCGTGTTTCCCAAAAATGGACACATTGGGCTTATTGGCTTCCCAGTCTGTTTCTTTTATTGGGAATGACATTAGTCTTTTCTATACATGAGCCACGTCCGGATTCCATGCAGCGACTTAGCAATTTCTTATTGATTTTTCTTTGTTTCTCCGTACCCAAGGCACTTTTCGTCATTGTTATCCTGTTTATGAAGCTCCTATATATCATCTCCGGCAAAAAACTGTATGGAGGATATGTAGCAGGAGGATTGGCTTTAGCCTCGTTAATATATGTAATATATGGAGCAACCGAAGGAAAACAGCATTTTCAAATCAGGGAGGTAACCATCAGTTCCGATGAACTTCCCAGCGGCTTTGACGGCTACCGCATTGTACAAATATCTGATATCCATTCCGGCAGCTGGACTGGCAACGGTGCTGCTTTACAGAAGGCTGTAAACCTTATTAATGCACAACATGCTGACCTGGTACTTTTTACAGGTGACCTGGTCAATAACGTGGCAACGGAATTGGACGAATTTATCCCTATTCTAGAACAGATAAAAGGAAAAGACGGAGTGTATTCCGTTTTAGGCAACCATGACTATTCCCCTTATATAAAATGGGAAACAGAAGAAGCTCAAGAAGCCAACCTGAACAGCTTGAAATCCAAACAGGCTGCCATGGGATGGAAAATACTCAATAACGATCATGTCATTCTACATCATCATGGAGACAGTATAGCCTGGCAGGTGTAGAGAACAGCGGAAATCCCCCATTTCCTAATTATGGAGATCTGCAGAAAGCATTAAAAGGAACGGAAGGAATGTATAAAATATTAATGAGCCATGACCCCACTCATTGGCACAGAGAAGTCTTGCCGGAAAGTGATATACAGCTAATGCTTTCAGGCCACACCCATGAAATGCAGTTCAGCCTGTTTGGCTTCTCTCCTGCTAAATTCGTATATCCCGAACACAACGGTTTATACCAGGAAGGAAAACAATCCTTGTTTGTCAATATTGGTTTGGGCTACCTGATGTTCCCTATGCGCCTTGGAGCATGGCCGGAAATTACAGTAATCACGTTACATAAAATATAAAATAGTTTTTCTATCTTTGTACAACTAAAATTCAGACAAATGAAAGTACTATATATTTTATACCAACTATTCATAGCACTTCCCATTTTGCTGGTATTAACCATACTTACAGCAATAGTTACCATTATTGGTTCATGGATAGGCAATCCGCATTTTTGGGGATATTATCCGGGAAAAATATGGTCACAGCTTTTCTGCTATGTATTACTTATTCCTGTCAAGGTAGTAGGACATCCGGAAGTACTTAAAAAAACATCCTACGTGTTTGTAGCCAATCATCAAGGGTCTTTCGATATCTTCCTGATTTATGGTTTTCTGGGACGAAACTTTAAATGGATGATGAAAAAGTCTGCGCAAAATGCCTTTCGTCGGCAAAGCCTGTGAAGCTGCCGGACATATATTCGTTGATAAATCCGGTCCCAAGAAGGTAATAGAAACCATAGGACACGCCCGTCACGTACTACAGGATGGAACTTCTCTAGTGGTATTTCCCGAAGGTGCACGTACTTTTACCGGGCACATGGGATATTTTAAGAAAGGTGCTTTCCAACTGGCAGATGATTTGCAACTTCCCGTAGTACCACTCACTATTATCGGCTCCTTTAATATTCTTCCCCGTACCGGCGGTTTTGTATCCTGGCATCCTATGAAATTAGTCGTACATAAGCCCATTTATCCGCAAAGCCAGGGAATGGAAAACATCAAAGCAACCATGGAAGAGGCTTACAGGGAAATTGAGAAAGACTTACCTGAAAAATATCAAGGAAAAATAGACAATCCAGACCAAGACAGATAAAAAAAGGCTCCTCATTAATGGGGAACTTTTAATTTTTCCATATTCGAACGGGCTACTGTCACATAATCCTTTACCAAGGAGTTGTTTTTAAATCGGTCAGGAGCCTCCTCTATAATTTCCTCAATCAAGGGAGTCATGACAGGATAAGGAAAATTGCTGCACAACATAATGAAAACACCCGGTCCCAATACATTATCATAATTCTTCTGGATAAACTCCTTAGCCAATGCATTCATTTCAGCAGCCAGTTTCTCACGTTCTCTCGTTATCTCACGTTGAATTTCATCCGGTGCTTTTCCATCCATAATCATACGGCTCTCCTGACGCTCCAACTCGTATGCTCTGTCATCCAAAGAAGTCTTTTTTCCCACAAAATCATACAGACGATCATTCAACGGAGTTCCGGTAACTACAATACGGGCATTATCAATACTGATGGATATTTTCCCTTTTTCAATGACAAAAGGCATGATGCTCTCATCATCCATATACAAGGATGCCATTGAAGTAGAATCGGTTATACCTTCCATCTTGAACATTCCATGAATTACCTCTGCCGAATCAATACTCAGCATCCGGTCTCCACTAGGAACTTTTACAAATAGCATTTTCCCATCCAGACGAGAAACAGAAGAACTACCTTCTATCTTATACTCACTGGCACATGAAGTAAAAGCCAATAAAGATACCACAGAGAAAAAAAGTTTATTCATGCTTATCTACGCCCCATTACTATTTTTCGCATACAAAGGTACAATCTATAATTTAGTGACAAAAATATTTTATTAAAATTAAAACTAAATAGAAGATTATTACCGAGAAGGCAATTTATAGTGCAAAGTTCCCTCTTTTTTTCTATTTTTGTAACCGATATAAGGATAAAGAAATAACAATTAGTACACAACATGAAAAAATTCAAACTTTTATTGCTCGCATTGATGTGTGTAGCATTCTTGCCGTCGAAGGCAGACGAAGGTATGTGGCTGTTGCAACTGATGCAAGAGCAGCATTTGGCAGACCGCATGAAAGCACAAGGCTTACTGCTGGAAGCAGACGACATTTATAACCCGAACCGCGTTTCATTAAAAGATGCAGTAGGCATTTTCGGAGGAGGATGTACCGGTGAAATCATCTCACCGGACGGACTGATCCTGACCAACCACCACTGTGGCTACGGAGCGATACAGCAACATAGCTCGGTAGAACATGACTACCTGACTGACGGTTTTTGGGCAAAAAGCCGCAAAGAAGAGCTACCGACTCCGGGATTGAAGTTCAAATTTGTAGAACGCATTGTCGATGTCACAGATAAAGTAAACAATAAAGTAAAATCAGGCGAAGTAAAAGAAGAGGAAACCTTTGAATACGACTTCCTGAAAAAACTGGCCGACGAGGAACTGAAAGCCAGTGACCTGAACGGAAAAGCGGGTATCAGCGCACAAGCTCTGCCTTTCTATGCAGGCAATAAATTCTATCTGATTTATCTGAAAACCTACAGCGACGTACGCATGGTTGCCGCTCCGCCTTCATCCATCGGTAAATTCGGTGGTGAAACAGACAACTGGATGTGGCCCCGCCATACTTGCGACTTTTCCGTCTTCCGCATTTATGCGGATGCCAACGGCGAACCGGCAGAATATAATGAAAACAATGTTCCTCTGAAAGCCAAAAAGCATCTGGCTATCTCACTGAAAGGTATTAACGAGGGTGACTATGCCATGATTATGGGATTCCCCGGAAGCACCAACCGCTATCTGACTCAAAGTGAAGTGAAACAACGGATGCATTCCACCAACGAACCCCGTATCCGCATACGTGGTGTGCGTCAGGATGTACTGAAGAAAGAAATGGCTGCCAGTGACAAAGTACGTATCCAATACGCCAGCAAATATGCAGGTTCCAGCAACTATTGGAAAAACTCTATCGGCATGAATAAAGCCATTATCGACAATAAGGTATTGGAAACAAAAGCAGAACAGGAAGCCAAGTTCGCAGCATTTGCTAAAGCCAAAGGCAACACTGATTATGAAAAAGTAGTCAGCGAAATTGATGCCGCCATCGAAAAGAGTAATCCTATTCTTTATAACTACACCTGTTTCCGTGAAGTCTTTCAAGGAGGTATAGAATTCGGCACTCCTTATCTGATTCTGGACAAGCTGAAAGACGCAATCAAAAATAAAGATAAAGAAGCGATTAATAAAAATATTGAAACGCTGAAAAAAGTATATGCCGATATACATAACAAAGACTACGATCACGAAGTAGACCGCAAAGTGGCCAAAGCTCTGTTGCCCCTGTATGCCGAAATGGTTCCTGCCGATGCTTTACCTGCCTTCTATACTACCATCCAGAAGGATTTTAAAGGTAACTATGACGCATACGTAGACCATTGTTATGACAATTCCATCTTCTCCAACGAAGCGAATTTCAATAAATTCATCAAGAAACCTACCGTGAAAGCCATAGAAAAAGATCCTATGACTGCATACGTACGGGCTAAATATGACTTGATGGACAAGCTGGGAAACGAACTGGCAGAATCGATGAAAGGCATGGATTTATTACACAACTTATGTACGCGGCCTGTGTGAAATGTATTCACCGGAACCCAAAGCTCCGGATGCCAACTTCACCATCCGTCTGACATACGGCAATGTGAAATCATACAATCCCAAAGACGGCGTACACTATAAATACTACACTACGCTGAAAGGTGTCATGGAAAAAGAGGATCCTACCAATCCGGAATTTGTTGTTCCCGCCAAACTGAAAGAATTGTATGAAGCAAAAGATTTTGGACGTTATGCATTGCCCAACGGTGATATGCCTGCTTGTTTCCTGACTACCAATGATATTACCGGCGGTAATTCAGGTTCTCCCGTCATCAACGGTAACGGCGAACTCATCGGTGCCGCTTTTGACGGCAACTGGGAATCACTGAGTGGTGACATTAATTTCGACAACAACTTACAGCGTTGTATCGCAGTGGATATACGTTATGTATTATTCATCATCGACAAATTGGGCGGATGCAAACACTTGATTGACGAAATGACTATTGTTGAATAATGAAAAAGATACTATTACTCTCGCTATTTACTTTCACAACCCTTGCCGGCCATGCCGACGAGGGGATGTGGATGCTGACTGATCTGAAAGAACAGAATGCGGCCACCATGTATGATATGGGACTGGATATCAGCATTGATAAAGTATATTGTCCGGACAGCATCAGCCTGAAGGATGCTGTAGTGCATTTCGGAGGTGGTTGTACCGGTGAAATCATTTCTGCCGAAAGTCTTGTGCTGACCAATCATCATTGCGGTTACAGCTATATCCAGCAACACAGTTCGGTAGAACACGACTATCTGACTGACAGCTTCTGGGCTATGAGCCGCAAAGAAGAACTTCCCTGCAAGGGGCTGACTGTCACCTTCATAGACAGAATTCTGGACGTCACTCCTTATGTAAAGGAACAACTGGCCAAAGATGAGGACCCGGAAGGATTGAACTACCTGTCCCCTCCTATCTGAGCAAAGTAGCCAAACGTTTTGCCGAACAAGAAAATATAGAGATCACTCCGTTCACCGCTTTGGAACTAAAGCCTTTCTACGGAGCCAACCGCTATTACTTGTTTATAAAGACCATCTATAAAGACGTCCGTATGGTAGGCGCTCCTCCTTCTTCCATCGGAAAGTTCGGAGCTGACACCGATAACTGGATGTGGCCCCGTCACTGTGGCGATTTCTCCATGTTCCGCATTTATGCAACACCCGACGGTAAACCTGCTGACTATAACGAAAGCAATGTACCCTTGAAGGTGAAAAAACATCTGACCATCAACCTGGGAGGAATCAAAGAGGGAGACTTCACTTTCGTAATGGGATTTCCCGGACGCAACTGGCGATACATGATTTCGGACGAAGTGGAAGAACGTATGCAGACTACCAACTTCATGCGTAAGACCGTCCGCACCGTACGATTGAATAATCTGCTGGAAGAGATGCTGAAAAGTGATAAAGTACGCATCCAGTATGCCAGCAAATACGCCTCGTCAGCCAATTACTGGAAGAATGCTATCGGTATGAACGAAGGACTGGTTCAGCTGAAAGTACTTGATACGAAAAAGAAACAACAGGAAAAGCTTCTGGCTTACGGACGTGAGACGGGTACTGACGCCTACCAGAAAGCCTTCGATGCTATCCGGGAAATCGTGAGCAAACGCCGGGATGCCGTATATCATCAGCAAGCCATTTACGAAGTTTGCAAACTGGGAACGGAATTCTATAAGATTCCTTCCACAGACAAAGTCCTGCAAGCATTGGAAAAAGGATATAAAGTACCTCATGCTACTAAAGAAATCAATCCGCTGGATCATGCATTAAGCACACTGATCAAACAAGCCGATAAATTTTTCAATAAAGACTATAATCCCGAAATAGACCGTAAAGTTTCCAAAGCTTTGCTGAAGACTTACGCAGAATTAATTCCGGCCGAACAGCGCATCAGCATCTTTAAAGTAATAGACAAAGAATTCAAAGGAAACATTGACGCCTTTGTCGATGCTTGTTTTGATACATCCATCTTCCGAAGCCGTGAAGCCTTTGACAACTTTGTGGCAAAGCCGGATGCCAAGACATTGGAAAATGACCTGATGGTGCAATATGCCAAATCAGTAGACCAAGGTTATGCAGATACCGATGCAGCCATGAAAGCCGAAACCGATGCTTATAATCTGGCCCATAAAACCTGGGTAGAGGGTATGATGAAGCTGAAACAGCATGAAGGCACTCCTATTTATCCGGATGCCAACTCCACGTTACGTCTCACTTATGGTAAAGTAGGTTCATACAGCCCCAAAGACGGTATGGAATACAACTATTACACCACGTTGAAAGGAGTGATGGAAAAAGAGGATCCGAACAACTATGAATTCGTGGTTCCGGCCAAACTGAAGGACTTGTATAACAAGAAAGACTTCGGGCGCTATGCCATGAAAAATGGTGAAATGCCCATCTGTTTTGTTACAGGAACAGACAATACAGGAGGTAATTCCGGCTCCCCCGTTTTCAATAACAAAGGGGAATTGATCGGTACCGGCTTTGACCGCAACTACGAAGGACTGACCGGTGACATTGCTTACAATTCCCAGTTACAACGTGCAGCCTGTGTGGATATCCGCTATACCTTATTTATTATTGATAAGTTTGCAGGAGCGAAACACTTGGTAGATGAAATGACCATTGTGGAATAACAATACCGGACAACTATTTTTTAGAACGCGGACCACACGTAACAAGTGTCGTCCGCGTTCTCCTATTTTTCACAAGATAAGCCTCTATAAACGCGGACAAGAAATGACACTGGTTTCTTAACGTTTTTCCTTCTCCAACTCCTGCGGAATACGGAAAGCCGTATAAAGTTCCAGGACAGCGGCAATGGAAAGACAAACAATCCATTCGTTACGTTTCATGGTAAACATCAATACTCCTGTAAAGACCAGTGCGACAGCCCCGAAAATCTGCTGTCTACGCAAACGCTTGATGATAAAATTCCTTCCATCATAACGATTCCCCATGACCTGCACATAGCCGAACATCACAGCACCCAGCGTATACAGATAAGGCGCAAGCTCCCACCGGGTGATTTGCAACACCGCACCTGCCAGCAGCAGGACTGCCCCTGCCATCGAAATTATATTATAAGATTTACTCATTCTTCAAACACAAAAATATCCTCGTCGGGCTTCTTCATCAAATACTTCTCGCGTGCTATTTTCTCCAAAGCCTCAGGATTCGTGGTCAGTTCCTTCAGTTTCTCCGTATCTTCCTCATATTGCTTTCTATATTTCTCTATCTCACTATTCAGCGCGCTGATCTCACTGCGATGCTTTACCCGCTGAATCAAGCTGTTCTCATCCAGAAAACCAATAACTACAATAAAGATCAGCACCGTAATCATATACTTATGGCGCCGGATGTAGTTCCAAATAGTCAGCAATTTGCTCATACAAAGAATCCCTTTTTTGATTTTTGCAAAGATAGAAATATTTCAAGCAATCCTACCCATAAAAACGGATAATTTATGTACTTTTGCAGAACTCATATTAGAAAAAAGAACTCCGCTTATGGAAAATTATATCGTATCGGCACGAAAATATCGTCCCGCTACATTCGAATCGGTTGTAGGGCAACACGCGTTGACCATCACCTTAAAAAATGCTATTGCCACCGGCAAGCTGGCACATGCCTACCTGTTCTGCGGACCGCGTGGAGTGGGAAAAACAACGTGTGCACGTATCTTTGCCAAGACCATCAATTGCCAGACCCCCACTGCCGAAGGAGAAGCCTGCAATCAGTGTGAGTCTTGTCTGGCATTCAACGAACAGCGTTCTTACAACATACATGAGCTGGATGCCGCCAGCAACAACTCGGTAGAAGATATCCGTTCGCTGATTGAGCAGGTACGTATCCCGCCACAAATCGGCAAGTACAAGGTATATATCATTGATGAGGTCCATATGTTGTCGCAAGCCGCCTTCAATGCTTTTCTGAAAACATTGGAAGAACCGCCTCATCATGCCATCTTCATCCTTGCCACAACGGAAAAGCATAAGATACTGCCGACTATTCTGAGCCGTTGCCAGATTTATGACTTCAACCGCATCGGCATCAAAGACACTATCGACCATCTGCAATACGTTGCCAAACTGGAACATATCAACGCCGAACCCGAAGCCCTGACTGTCATCGCACAGAAAGCCGACGGTGGTATGCGCGACGCTCTTTCCATCTTCGACCAAGTAGTCAGCTTCACAGGTGGGAACATCACTTACAAAAGTGTGATTGAAAACCTGAATGTCTTGGATTACGAATATTATTTCAAGCTGACCGATTTGTTGCTTGAAAACAAAGTTCCCGAATCCATGCTGCTTTTTAACGACGTATTGAAAAAGGATTTGACGGCAGTCATTTCATCACCGGACTATCCTCTCATTTCCGGGATTTGCTGGTGAGCAAGGACCCTTCCACCCTGCAATTGCTGGAAGTAGGCGCCGGTATCCGCGACCGCTATAAAGAACAAGCACAAAAATGCGACCAGAAATTCCTGTACCGTGCCATGAAGCTATGCAATGATTGTGACCTGAACTATCGTGCAAGCAAAAACAAACGTCTGCTGGTAGAACTGACACTGATTCAATGCGCCCAACTCACTCTGCCCGATGCCGACGATGCAAGTGGTGGGCGTGGCCCTAAGAAGATATTAAAACCCCTATTTACGCAGCAAGCGGCTTCCACAGACGCCACGCAGTCACAGCCTCAGGCTAAAACTGCCGCTGCACAGACCGCAGCAACTGCCGCTCCTCAGCTACAGGGTACAAGTACAGCCGGCAGTATGAACGCAAACCGTCCAAGCCCGCTGCCTCAGACCAGAGAAGAGAAAAAAATCCCGGTGTTCAAGGCGGGCTCACTCGGTATATCCCTGCGCCGTCCTTTGCACGAACAGCAAGCCGCGGAGAAGCAAGAAGCAAAAGCGGCAAGCACCGCTGTCCAAAACGATGCCACATACGAAGATTATATTTTCAATGAAAAAGATCTGGACTATTACTGGCGTGAATTTGCAGCCGCCCTGCCCAAAGAAGAGAAGGCTAACTCAGCACGAATGATGAACATGCATCCGCATTTGTTGAATGACACGACTTTTGAAGTGACAGTAGACAATGATATGGTAGAAAAATATATGGTACAATTGATACCATCGGTTCAGAATCACTTACGCGAACGTCTGCACAACCGGAAAATCACCATGACGGTACGTGTCAGTGCCCCTACCGAGAACATCCGTGCTTACAGCCACGTGGAACGTTTCCAGATGATGAGCAAGAAAAACCCGAATCTGCTGAAATTAAAAGAAGCATTGGGGCTGGAATTATCCTAAAGATATTTTGCTTCCACCGAAAGGAGTGAACGACTTTAAGTTCATCTTCCCCTTGGGTGGAAGCCCGCCGTTTATAAATCGTGGTTACGCAAACGATATTGCGCCAATTCTTCATATTTTGTTCCCGGACGTCCGTAATTGCAATACGGATAAATAGAGATGCCGCCACGTGGAGTAAAGATACCTGTTACTTCGATATATTTAGGCTCCATCAGTTTAATCAAGTCCTTCATAATGATATTTACACAATCTTCATGAAAATCGCCATGATTGCGAAAGCTGAACAGGTAAAGTTTCAGGCTCTTGCTCTCTACCATCTTCATGTCAGGCAGATAAGAAATACGAATCTCAGCAAAATCCGGCTGTCCGGTGATGGGGCAAAGACTGGTAAATTCGGGACAATTGAAACGCACCCAATAATCATTCCCGGGGTGCTTGTTAACAAAAGACTCCAGCACCTCAGGAGCATAATCCTGCTTGTATTCCGTCTTCTTTCCTAATATTGTCAGTTCATCTTTTCTTTCCATATAGTTATTATTTTTTAGTTTCAAGTAAATCACTTCTTACTTGCCAGATATTTTTCCAAACCTTCACGGCGAAGTTTGCACGCCGGACAATGTCCGCATCCATCACCCTGAATGCCATTATAACAAGTTAAAGTTTCCCTGCGAATCAAATCAAGAACTCCCAGTTCATCCGCCAGTGCCCATGTTTCTGCCTTGTCAATCCACATCAACGGAGTATGGAGAACAAATTGTTCGTCCATGGCAAGATTGAGTGTGACATTCAATGACTTGATAAAAGCATCCCGACAATCGGGATAACCGCTGAAATCAGTCTGAGACACACCGGTCACAATATGGTTAATGCCATGTTCGCGAGCATAAACAGCTGCAATGCTCAAGAAAAACAGGTTACGCCCCGGAACAAAAGTATTCGGGAAACTATCGGCCGGCTTATCCTGGTCCATTGCAATAGTGGTATCCGTCAATGAATTCTTACCCAAATGACCGATAAAAGAAACATCCATCGCTTCAAACTCTACTCCTGCCCCGGCAGCTATGGAACGTGCCAGTTCCACCTCTTTCACATGTTTTTGTCCGTAGACAAAACTCAACGCATATACTTTACTAAAATGTTTCTTTGCCCAAAACAGACAAGTAGTTGAGTCCTGCCCACCGCTGAACACAACCAATGCATCACTCCTATTCATGATTTATAGTTCTTTGATTTTTAATACATTGTAGGAAATATTCTCATCATAGACATCACTTCCGTCCACCTTCTTTATATAATTCACTACACGGATGGTAACAGGAAGGATAATGATTTCATAAACTGTTTTTAAAAGAGCTTGAAGAATCATCATTTTAATCAGCTCACTCACCGGCATCAACCCTCCGAAAGCAATCGGAAAGAAAATCAGCGAATCGGCACTTTCACCCACCAATGTAGAAGTGATGGCACGAAGTGAAAAATTCTTGCCTCCCGAAGCCAGTTTCATCTTACTCATGACATAAGCATTGAGAAAAGAACCAACCAAAAAGGCAGTCAAACTTGCCACAGCAATACGCGGTGCCATGCCGAAAACAAAATTAAATCCTTCTTCCCCTTCCCAAAAGGGTGCTGCAGGCATCATAATGGCAAGTTGCCCCAACGCGACAACCATAAAGTTCATGGCAAAACCCATCCAAATAATCAGTCTTGCTTTACGAAAGCCCCACACTTCGGCTATGCAGTCATTGATGATATAAGAAATAGGGAATACGACAAGCCCGGCAGTTGCAGTAATTTTCCAAATCCGGACTACCTTGGTTTCCAATAAGTTTGCTGCAACGAGACATACACAGAACAGTATGCCAAGCAACATAAAAAGATACAGATACAGTGTTATTATTCTTCATTTTTCCTGTTTTTTACGTGGTGTTCTAGAATACACGACCGCTATTCACGGCATCATACGTCTATTTTTTCTAATTCGGATGCAAAGATACGCACTTTTTGAGAAACAGTATTATCTTTGTAACTAATTTAAATTAAAGACCTCGGGAATAAGTGAAGGACAATCATGAGAAAAAAAGAATTATATGATAAGGTAATAACGTATTTTCAAAATGCAATGCCTGTTGCAGAAACGGAACTGCATTATAACAATCCGTTCGAGCTGCTGATAGCAGTCATCCTCAGCGCACAATGTACAGACAAACGCGTAAACATGATTACCCCGCCTCTCTATCGGGATTTCCCTACACCGGAAGCCCTGGCAGCCTCTACGCCGGAAGTCATTTATGAATACATCCGCAGTGTGAGTTATCCTAACAATAAAGCAAAACATCTGGTCGGCATGGCACAGATGCTGGTTAAAGATTTTCATAGTGAAGTGCCCGGTACACTGGAAGAGCTGATAAAATTGCCGGGAGTAGGAAGAAAAACCGCCAATGTAATTCAAAGCGTGGTATTCAATAAAGCAACAATGGCAGTAGATACTCATGTTTTCCGCGTAAGCCACCGCATCGGCTTGGTACCGAAAACTTGTACTACTCCGCTAGCCACCGAAAAATATCTGATGAAATACATCCCGAAAGAAATCGTTCCGACAGCCCACCACTGGCTCATCTTGCACGGCAGGTATGTATGCATGGCCAGGACTCCCAAATGTGAAGAATGCGGGCTAAACGGACTTTGCCAATATTCATTAAAACCGACAGTCTAACCGACAGAAATTACTTCTCCGTCATAAGCAAAGTGCACATGAGGGGGAAGCAGTTTCTCAACTTCCGAATGTAATCCCATGTGATGGCTCATGTGAATAAAAATAAGTTTCTTTAGCTCCGATACGCTTTGCATTGTCCAATGCTTCCTGTAGATTTTGGTGTGTGCTATGAGATTGGGGACGCAAAGCATTCATCACCAGTACATCCAGTCCATTCAGAAGCTCATACTCAGACTCCGGCATGGTCAGCATATCTGTAATCCATGCCATATTGCCAATACGGTATCCCAAAATAGGAAGTTTGCCATGCATCACCCGAACGGGAATAATCTCTACCTTAGCTTCCTTCGAGTTGCCAACCGTAAAAGGTGAATCCGGCACAATCTCCTTCAACAGGATGCGAGGTACTCCCGGATAAAGATGCTCTGCAAAACAATAAGGAATACGTTGACGCAAACGCTCTGCCGTATATCGTTCCGCATAAACCGGCACATCACGAAAGCGACAGAAGGGACGTAAATCATCCAAGCCACCCACATGATCATAATGCTCGTGACTGATGAATACAGCATCAAGGGGTTTAAAATCATTCAGACGTATCATCTGTTCACGAAAATCAGGACCACAATCCATCAAAATCCGCACTCCCTCTGTTTCTATCAGTCCCGAACAACGCAAACGGTTATCCCGAGGATCATTGCTGGTACAAACCGGGCATTTGCACCCTATTTCGGGTACTCCCGTAGATGTTCCACTGCCTAGTATTGTAATCTTCATATAACAGTTAAATAAAATTCACTTCAGGAGAAACAGTTATCCCGAATTTCAAAAAAGACAGACTTTGTATCTGCCGGGACAAATCTACGATTTCTCTTCCGGTAGCTCCTCCACAATTTACCAATACCAAAGCCTGTTTGGAATGAACACCTGCATTGCCTACCTGTTTACCTTTCCAGCCGCAACGATCAATCATCCACGCTGCCGGAATCTTGACCCTATCTCCTCCCATATTATAATGAGGTATCTCCAGGATATTCTCTTTTGCAATGCTTCAAATTGCAGACGCGATACAACAGGATTCATAAAAAAACTTCCGGCATTGCCTTGCACCTTCGAGGTCCGCAACTTTGCTTCACGTATCTCAATTACTGTATTACGCACATTGTCCAATGTTATCTCGCATCCGCGTTTCTCAATTCACCTCTCACATTACCATATTCGAGATTAAAAAGCGGATGTTTTCCAAGACGGTAAGTCACATGAGTAACGATATATTTTCCTTTCAATTCTTTTTTTGAATATACTCTCACGATAGGCATAGTGACACTCATCATTAGCAAACACACGTTCCTGCCCCGTAGAGACTTCCAGTGTTTCTACCGAAACAATCAAATCTTTTGACCTCCGCACCGTATGCACCAATATTTTGCACAGCCGAAGCACCCACTTCTCCCGGTATCAAAGATAAATTCTCCGCACCATACCATCCGTGCCGCACGGCAAAAGCCACAAAATCATCCCATACCTCTCCGGCCTCCTACCCTTATGTCGACAGTTTTATCATTCTCATCCCACTACTTCATAACCATGAATGGCCGAATGCAGAACGGTTCCTTCATAATCTGCCGTAAACAACAAATTACTGCCCCCGCCAATATGCAACCATGACGGTTTTAAATAATCCTTATTTGATAATATAGCCTTCAATTCAGCAACCGACCCATATTCTACAAACACAGACGCCTTTACATCCATGCCGAAAGTATTATGCGGCAACAATGAATACTCCTTTATTTCTTTCATCAGTCATTAACAGGGTTAATCGCTTAAATCTTCAAACTGCACTAATTTCCACAACCCATTGCGCCGTTCAAAGTAAAGCGTATTATTAAATCCATTACCGAATCCTTTTATCTCAATTACCTTTGTATTCGATTTAGAATTCTCATTCTGTCCATAATTTACATTTGTCAGAAACTCGCGGGGAAGTACCGGCTGAAAAAAGCAAACCACTGTCCTGCCTCAAGGGTAGTTTCAATTATTTGAAATTCATCGTCCGGGTCTACCGTAACAAACTTCAATGGATTATGAAGGCGTGTTTGCTGGAAAAGAGAATCATTGGCAAAATGTTCATAGAACTCATAGAAGCTCTCCTTGCTGTCCTCATTCTCCGGCATATCTGCAAAATCAATGGCTTCCAACTTCCACAACCCCTTCAAACGTTCAAAATAATATCTCTTAATCTTGTTTGTCTTCAGATAAATCCACTCAATCTTCACACTGGTAGCAGTAGTATCCTTTTCCGCTTCCATATCCACCGCCTTGTCAAAAAGAACAGTATAAGAGTCCAATTGGCTGAACAACGGGTCGTGTTTCCAATCTTTCTTTTTCGATATGTTCCTTCTTATCCATCGTATAATAAGGCAAGGGGAACACAATACGCGACACTTGCAGCTTTTCGTCAATTGCAAAATTGTAGATAAAGTCGGCAAAACTTTCATCTGCGGTAGCCGAACCATCGGTTCTTCTTCCACCACTTCCATCACTTCCACCGTATCAGGAACGGCAGCCAGCGAATCAATCTCTTCAGTGAGCATCTCGAAGGGGTCTATTTTCTTTTACCACCTCCACAGGAGCTAATCAGCACAAGCAGACAAACTCCGATAATCAGTTTCTTCATTTTCTATTTTTAGAAAAAATCAATGCAAAAGTATCTCTTTTTTTAGTTTTCAGCAAAATATTCGGTTTAATTCGCTAACTTTGCGGTCATTAAAAAAATAAAGAAGAAAGTATGTTAGCTAAAATAGAACAATTACTTCAGGAAATTGAAGGCTTACACGCTGCTAATGCAGAGGAATTAGAAGCCCTCCGTATTAAATATCTCAGTAAAAAAGGAGCAATTAATGAGTTGATGGCAGACTTCCGCAATGTACCTGCCGACCAAAAAGAAGGGAAGTGGGAATGAAACTGAATGAGCTGAAAACAAGGCTCAGGAACGTATATCCACATTGAAGGAAGCTTTTTGAAACACAAGACAATCTATAAGCTGCTGAAATGGATCTTACCCG
>VOFK01001553.1_pt1:12500-49535 | contig 49535 bp, 82 predicted proteins | sample 5384121 | NCBI WGS metagenome assembly VOFK01 (sample SAMN12384730, study PRJNA508395) | human gut metagenome | isolation source: healthy gut J | host: Homo sapiens | reverse complement strand
TGCTGTCTGGACATATACAATTTTCTTTATCTTTATATCCTTCTTATTGGTGCTGTTGGGACATATACTGTTTTCTTTATCTTTATGTCCCGACCATCTATACTGTTGGGACATATACAATTTTTCCTTGCTTCTATGTCCCTCTTTCTTTTTTCTGTCGGGATATTTCAGCTATCTTTTGCACATATGTCCCTCTCTTTGTTTGATGGGATTTCACAGCTATCTTTTTGTGCATATGTCCCATTCTCTTTGTTTGATGGGATTTTACAGCTGCCTTTTTGCATATGTCCCTCCTGTTCATACAATCAGGATTTATAACCGGGAATAATGATTTCCCGTGCATGTTCCACCTGCTCTTTGGTCGGCGGCTCCACCTCTTCCAGTGCATAAGGAATCCCAAGTTCTTTCCATTTAAATACCCCAGCGTGTGATATGGCAAAATTTCCACACGTTCCACGGTTTTTTTAACGTATCAATAAATGCACGGAGCCTGTGCTTTGCCCATCATCATCGGTAATGCCCGGCACAAGTACGTGCCGAATCCACATCGCTTTACCGTGATCCGACAGACAGGTTGCCATATCCAGAATATTTTTTTATTCGTCTGGCCTGTCAGTTGTTTATGCTCGTCCTCATCAATTTCCTTTATGTCGAGCATAAACAGATCCGTCACTTCCATCAGTTTTTCAAACTTAGAATAGAATGGTTCCTCACGGGTAAACGGGTTGCCCGCTGTATCCAGACAGGTATTGACGCCTTTTTCTTTGGCAAGCGTAAACAATTCTGTGACAAAAATCAATCTGCAACAGTGCTTCTCCACCACTTACGGTAATACCGCCCTTTTTTTGCCCCAGTATCTTTTTATACCGCAGCGCCTGTTGTAAAATTTCTTCTGCGCTTTTCATTTCCCCCTCGGTTTTTTGCCCAGGTATCGGGATTATGGCAGTATTTGCAGCGCATATTGCAGCCCTTCAAAAAAATCAGATAACGCACGCCCGGTCCGTCTGCGGAACCGAATGTCTCAATTGAATGTATATTTCCTAGCATTGTTTTTACCTCGTTTTTAACCAAACCAATAAAAGCATCGAATTATCATTTTTCATTAGTATGTGCAAATTATATCATAAAAAACAGGGCTAATACACAAATATTCATTCATGTATTAACCCTGATTTCATATCCATTCCAACGGATATGATCTACGAATTACTCCGTTGCTTCGCAACTCTCGTGACCCCTTAGATCCTATTACATATGATCGTGGCAGGTACGTGCGATAACGTCCATCTGCTGCTCTTTGGTCAGATCAATGAACTTCACAGCGTAACCGGATACACGGATGGTGAAGTTTGCGTACTCTTCTTTCTCCGGATGCTCCATAGCGTCGATAAGCTTCTCCTTGCCAAACACGTTAACATTGAGGTGATGCGCACCCTGGTCAAAAATATCCGTCCATAACGTTTACAAGGTTCTCAATACGCTCGCCTTCTTCATTTCCAAGTGCACCAGGGTTGATGGTCTGGGTATTGGAAATTCCGTCAAGCCCACTCATACGGGATCTTTGTCAGAGAGTTCAGGGAAGCAAGAAGTCCGCTCTTCTCTGCGCCGTAGCTTGGGTTAGCTCCCGGTGAAAGTGGCTCGCCAGCCTTATCGTCCGTCTGGCATTGCTCCTGTAGCTTTACCATATACAACGTTGGAAGTAATGGTAAGGATAGAAGTTGTAGGCTCAGAATCACGGTAAGTGTGATGCTTCTTTAACTTATCCATGAATGTCTGTAACAGCCATACTCCGATATCATCGGCACGGTCATCATCGTTACCGTATCTTGGGAAGTCTCCCTCGATCTCGAAATCTTTTGCGATTCCGTTCTCATCACGGATTGCCTTAACCTTTGCGTACTTGATTGCGGAAAGGGAATCGATTACGTGTGAGAAACCTGCAATACCAGTTGCAAATGTTCTCTTTAAATCTGTATCCATCAGAGAAAGTTCTGCTGCTTCATAGTAATATTTGTCATGCATATACTGGATCAGGTTTAAGGTATTTACATAAATATCTGCTAACCAGTCCATCATCTGATCGTACTTCTCCATAACTTTCATCGTAATCAAGGTACTCAGATGTGATCGGCTTGTAATCCGGTCCTACCTGCTGGCCGGTCTTCTCATCCACACCACCGTTGATTGCATACAGGAGAGACTTTTTGCAAGGTTTGCACGGGCACCGAAGAACTGCATTTCCTTACCGGTCTGTGTAGCAGATACACAGCAGCAGATGGCATAATCATCGCCCCATACCGGTTTCATAGCGTCCTCGTTCTCATACTGGATGGAACTTGTATCAATAGAGATACGTGCTGCACAATCCTTGAATGCTTCCGGAAGTCTGGAAGAATATAATACGGTAAGGTTTGGCTCCGGAGCCGGTCCCATGTTCTCTAATGTATGCAGGAAACGGAAGTCGGACTTTGTAACCATGGAACGTCCATCCACGCCGATACCAGCAAGGTCAAGTGTTGCCCATACTGGGTCTCCTGAGAATAACTGGTTGTAAGAAGGAATACGTGCGAATTTTACCATGCGAAGCTTCATGGTAAAGTGGTCAACCAATTCCTGTACTTCCTGCTCTGTGATGATGCCTTTCTTTAAGTCTCTCTCGAAGTAGATATCCAGGAATGTGGAAACACGACCAACGGACATTGCTGCACCGTTCTGTGTCTTGATTGCTGCAAGGTATCCAAAGTATAACCACTGTACGGCTTCCTTTGCGTTTGTTGCAGGTCTGGAAATATCGTATCCGTAGATCTCTGCAAGCTTCTTCATATCCTCTAAACACTTGATCTGCTCGGCGATCTCTTCTCTTAAACGGATCACATTGTCTGTCATCTCACCACAGCCACAGTTTGCCTTATCTTTCTTCTTCTCCTCGATGAGGTGGTCGATACCGTATAAAAAGCAACACGGCGGTAATCACCTACGATACGTCCACGTCCGTATGTATCCGGAAGACCTGTTAAGATCTTATTGTGACGTACTTTCATCATCTCCGGTGTGTAAGCATCGAATACGGCTGTGTTGTGTGTCTTGTGATACTTGGTAAAAATCTCCTTTTAATTGGTCACTTACCTGATATCCATATGTCTCACATGCCTGAACAGCCATCTTGATACCACCGTAAGGCATGAATGCACGCTTTAACGGCTTGTCTGTCTGTAAACCTACAATTGTCTCTAAATCCTTTAAAGATTCATCAATATATCCCGGACCATAAGCTGTAATACCGGTTACAACCTCGGTCTCCATATCGAGGACTCCGCCCTTTGCGCGCTCTTGCTTCTGCAGTTTCTGCAGTGCTCCCCCAAAGCTTATTGGTAGCCTCTGTAGGTTCTGCAAGGAAATCCTCGTTACCATCATATGGTGTGTAGTTATCCTGAATGAACTGGCGGACATTAATCTCTTCTTTCAAAGACGTCCTTCGAATCCATCCCACTCTTTCATTTCTAACATGGTGATCCTCCTTCTCTTTATTGGTTAGTATTCTCTAATCATTGATAGATTACACTAACGTTCATCATTTTGTCAATACCCACGCATGTCTTTTATTTTCGTACAATATATTTACCAAAAACCGGAAAATATAAATGAACGCAAAAAACCGCCTGGGTTTTTTTTTATCTTTTGCCCAGACGGTACGACCCTTTGTTATACATCTATCTGATGTATAACCTACGCACCCGCATCGCGTCAGCGATTTTCATGCGGCGTGCTCCTTCATATCTATCTGATGTATAACCTACGCACCCGCATCGCCTCAGCGATTTTTTCATGCGGTGTGCTATGTTATACTTCACGTGGTGCTCCACATTATCCGTCAGTCATATAACAAAGTCATTATAAGTCATATGATATTTTTTTATCAAGTAGTACTTTTGTCCCATTTTATGAAATAACTACCATTCTTTCATACTGTTATAGTATCCGGTAATCGCACGGCTGTTTTTCCGCACCGCCTTTGCCTGTCTGTGAATTGTGGCAAACTTTTCACGCATCAGTTCTTTGTTGCGGGCTTCCTGCGCCTGAATCTTGACACTTTTGTCCGTTACCCGGCGAATGCACTGCTGCATGTCACGAATTTCCTTTGCATAATCTTCACGGTTCTGATCCAGTTCTTCTGCCACCTGTGCATAGAGCTTCTCAAAACCACTGTCCAGCTGGTTCAGCTGATCAATACACGCACTTTTTGCCTCCACGGTTTCATCAAACACATCAAACGGGCATTCCGGATCCGTCAGGGTATCTTTCTGCCGGTCATCCAGGCGGATAATTTCATCCAGAACCTGTTCCTTTTTTTTCAGGCTCTGCAGCATAATTGCAATATATGTATCTGGCATACTGTCTCCTGCCGGCATTACGCTACCGGTTCCTTTGTCTTGATATTGTTTCCGTTTGCGGTCTTTTGCCATAACTTCTTTCCATGTATCCCGCATGGTACGGAGATGACCAAGCACTTCCTCTAAGATATCCTTGTCCTTTTTCATGTTGGCCTCTAACAATCTCTGTAACAGATAGGTATAGACCGCATCAAAATCTTTGGCAACTGCATATTTGTGGTCGAGAGTTATCTGAAACTCCCGAATGATATTCTCTGCCTTTCGGATATTGTTATGCGCCTTTTTCAATATCGCCCTTTTCAATCGCTACAATCGCAATGTTTGTAAATTTAATAGCTCCCTCAGAGAGTAACAGCGTCAGTTCTGCCGGTGTTGCCGTCTGGATCTTACTGTTGTTATACGCTGCATATGGATTTTTTCTGAATCATCCTGATTCCCCTATTATTTCCTGTATATTTTATTTTGCAAAAGATTGCCCTGCATGATACTGATTAACTGCTGAACATACCTGAAAGAGAACTTGTCTGGCTGTTTAACTTGGAAAGCGCAGTCTCCATCTTGGAAAATTTCTTGTAATAATAATCTTCCTTGTCGGAAATCTTTGTCTCCCCCACTCTGCAATGGTCTTCGTATAGCTTGTATACTGGGAAGTCATCTCCTTATCATTGTAATGCTGTATCTGCTTCGCAGGGAATTACTCTGCATCTGCTTGTCGATTGCCGTATACAGATTGGTCGACAACTGCTTCATGAAATCAATCACGGTATCCGGATCACTGCTTAATGCAGCCATCAGCTTATCTTTATTTCCTGATGTATTTTCATCATCCTCATCACCGTCAATATGATAAGCATTCTGCTCATTCTCTGCCGAATTCATATAACCAAGTGTACTGATTCCAAAACTGGAAAGCGAATAATTCTTTCCATTGATGGAAATTGCCTTGGTCATGGAAGTCGTCATGGCATTCATAATCGTGCTCAGATTGGAATCACGGCGAAGCAGGGAGTCCTTGATCTTTGTCTCCCACTTTTCTACTTCCGAATCAGACATCTGCGACTTCTCATCATCTGTCAATGGCTCGTAATTCTTTGCAGAATCTGCGTTATACAGTTTCGTCATCTTGTTGATGATGTTGTTGTAACTGGTCAGGAAGTCTTTAATCTTGTCATAAATTCCCTGTGTATCGGTCGTTGTGGAAATAGAAAACTGCCTTGCTGTCATCTAAGGCATCGACATCGACCTTTTCAAGATCATCGACTTTGTCTGTCACTCCATTGACGGAAATGGATAATCCATTGATAGAAAAATTATTCGTTGTACTGGTATATTTTACGCCATTTAAAACAATAACCGCATCGCTTCCGTCAATCTTCTTTGCCGTCTTGCCCAGACCCAGTGCGTTTAATAATGTTGTAGAATTTGTATCGCTGCTGTCCGCAGTAATATTAAAATCCGTTGCATATCCTGAATCTGAAGAACTCAGATAAAAGCGTCTGTTTCCGGCATCAAAATTTGCATTCAGTCCCGCATCCTTCAGCTGGTTTACAACGTCACTGATTGTGATGTCTTTTCCTACTTTGATCTGTTTTGTGGTTCCGGATGCAGAATTATTTTTGCCGGTCCCACATTAAAGGTAATTTCATCTGCTGTAACACCCAGATCCGAAAGCTTTGTAGACGTAGTAACTTTCTCGTTGGCTGCTGTCTTAATCTCAGCCCCCGTCAGATAACCGGACTGTGCAGTAGAAAGCACATGCAGTTTCTGTGTTCCGACAGTCGCATTTCCACTCGCACTGACGGTTGCCTTCGTGCTGTCGGACGATGTTGTCTTTTTGGTATTGTATCCGCTGTCAAACCGCAGATTACCAACACTCTTATAAAAACTGTTTACTTCTTTATTCAGACTTTTCCAGATCTCCTGCTTCCAGCCAAGTTTTGTCTGCTCTTTTTCGTATTTTTCCTTTTTTTGGTACTGTATGCAGAAACGAGTTCTTTTACGATAGAATCGGTATCCAGTCCGGACACCATACCTGTCATTCTGATTGGCATAATTTTTCCCTCCCCTTTTTTATCTTTTTTCATCCACCATAAGGCCTGCAAGTTCCCCACACTTTTGCAATCATATCCAGTGTTTTCTCCGGTGGGATCTCTTTGAGTACTTTTTTGGTATCTTTATCAATAATTTTTATGGTCACACGATTGGTTGCCTCATGAATGCCGAATATTGCTTCCGAGTTGACCGCCTTTTTATTCACTTCATCCACGGCTTTTTTTTGATCTGCGCATTTGTATTCCGCTGATCTGCTCCCTGGAAGTGTTTACGTTCTCCTCACCAGCCTGCTTTTATATTCTCCGATACGATGCCCTTTCAGGTGCATCGGTCTCGCAGCTTTTACCGCAGAATCTGTTTTGGGCTGGCTTTCTGCAGATGACACACTTCCCTGATACGTCATTCCTGCACCTTTAATAGCCTCCATTGCCATGATGATTACCTCCTGTCTCCATCATCCGCTGCCGGTTATGCCGGCTGCATAGCCAATCTATTACTGTCATTCTATAAATAATTATCGGAGCGTGTCAGTAAAAAACTTAACACCCTCCGATTGTTTTTCCGATTTATCCAAGAATTCCTTTTAATGCTTCGATGCCATCAAGGCTGATTGCCTCCTGGTTTTCTTTCTGAATCTGAAGATACACTTCCTTACGGTATACCGGAACATCTTTCGGTGCCGTAATTCCAAGTTTGATCTGATCTCCCCGGATTTCAAGTACGGTGATCTCGATATTGTTGTTGATTACAAGGGCCTCCCCCTTTTTTCTTGTCACTGCCAGCATATCTTATTCACCCGCCTTTTCTTTCTTTGCCTTAAGCACATCATATACTTTGTATTTTACCGGATAATCATCCTCCACTATCATCTGTACCCCTTTGCTGTTATCCATATTGATCACAACCGGTGCTTTCAGGTTTACGGAAAAATCTTCTATATTTTTTTCGGAACCGTTACCGTCACAAGAATATATGTGTTTTCCGGTGTCAGCTTTCCGAGTGGTGCAATCATTTCCTCACTTACATTCGGGTTGTAATCATCCTTGACGATATGCGGCATCATAACCGGAAATGCAATGTCCGGATCATCCATCGACTGCAGCCACATAATGGAATTGTATTTTTTTTCTTTCTCTTCATCATAAATCAGTGCAAAATGATTGAGATCCGAAAACCGATCATACCTTTCTCTAACGTGATGATTTTATCATCCTCTATTTCAATTTTTCCAAAAATACGTGAATCAGCCTTCATGGTCTTTTCTCCCTTCGCTCCGCGTTTTTATAAATAGTTCAGTAATGTCTGGCTTCCAACTTTCGATGCAGCTGTCAGACTGGACGTATATGCGTTGTAAGCAGCATAGTAATCAATGATAATATCCGAAATGTCACGGTTATCATTGTTAGACTTCAATTCTTCTACCGTCTCTTTCTGGTTTTCCACACGGGTCTTTGTCAGCTCCACGCGCTGCTGCAATCCGCCCACATTGGTATGTGCCACATTTACTTTATTCAGGTATCCGTCAAAATTTGAGATAAACTGCTGGTAGGTTTTTGACAGATTATCGTCTGCATAGGTAGCTTCTTTATTGGCAGCATCCAGATAGGTCTTAAGTTTCTTCTGGCTCTCTTCATCCGAATACTTATCCATAGACATCACTATCTTTTCAATTTGTGAAACTTTGTCATGTGCCTGTGTGGAAGCAGAAACAAGCGTCATCATCTCTGTCATGTCCCGTCCAATGTCAGTGCTTAAAACATCGCTCGCCTGTGTATTTGCCGCGAGCATGATTCCACTGAAATTTCGAAATTGATCGGCTGGTCTTCCTTGGTATACTGTACTGCTTTCTGCATATCCGAGTCTTCATCTTACAGTCATAGTAATATTCCGGACGAACCTCTCCAGCATCAAATCCGGTTTTGGTGTACGTGATGCTAAGATCCGCCTTTTCCCTCTTTAATGTATTGGACAAATCTTTTCCGAGAATCATTTCACCGGTATCTTTGATAAATACCATGTCATTGTCTCCGACTTTGGCTTCTCCATTGTTCGCCTTAAGCCACTCCTCTTTGATTCGTACATGGTAAACGTACTGCCGGTTGCTGCCCCATTCTCATCTACAAATTGTCCTCTAGTCTGTCCCGGTGCAAGGTCTAATTCCCACTTTCTTTCCCTGCAGCTGTCGTATAACTCATACTGGAAATCGGATCAATTGCTCCCGTTCCATCCGAATTATCTTTTTCCGTTAATCTTTCCATACGCCAGACGCAGCCGATCGTAGGTATTTTTTCCCCGATGGAAATCGTTTCATCAAAACTGTTTTTGTGGCATCCGTCGGTACATCTACGCTTCCGTATGTGTAGCGTGCCTCGGAATATATCTTTATAGGATAATTTCTGATCAATCGTGTAGGATGTAGTTTCTTCATCCGTCTTAAATGTCAGCTGCTCGGTCGTGCGATATCCGGTAAATACCGTTCTGCCGGAAAAATCTGCATTTCCTCTGCATAAATCTGATCACTTAAAAGAGTTCAGCTGATTCAGAATCGTTCTGCGGTCATCTTCTTTTTAAGGTATCCGTTGCCCCTTTGACACATAATGAGCGGACATCCGTCAGGATTGTTTTCATATTTTCCAGCGCCGTATCCCGTCACATTCAGCCAGGAATTGGCATCCGAAATGTTATTGTTCAGATACTGGTCAATATGGGACAGACTGGTCTGCATACGCAGGGAACGAATCGCAAATGACCGGATCATCCGACGGTTTATTGATCTTCTTCTGCGTTGTCATCTGGTATTATATTTATCCACAAGCACCTTATTTGCATTGATATTGCTCTTTGTGTTGCTTGTGATCATATTATTGGTAACTCTCATAGGATCTCCCTCCTAAGTTTTATACTGTCAGCTCACACGGTTTCGTCCACAGGCATCATACCACCCCGGTCTCATTGATCAGTTTGTCATACATCTCTGACATCACGGAAATCACCTTAGATGCCAGATTGTATGCATTCTGGAATTTGATCAGGTTCATCGCTTCCTCGTCTTCATCCACACCGGATACCGAGGTACGCTGTGTCGCAATCGCGGTAGACAGGTTCGAATAATTATTGGAACTTGTTGTTGTCTTGTTCACGTCAACCGTCACATCTGAAATCGAGTGTTTCGAGAAACGTCTCCGCAGAATCCCCGCGGAACATCCGCACATCCTTCTGCAGCTTCAACAGATCCTCAACGGTATCGTATTTCGCCTCCCCCCTGTGTAATCTGGGTTGACGTTGCAAAGTAGTTGGGATCCTTTAATGATTTGCTGTTTACTGCAAGGGTTGTCGCTGTAAACTGATAATAGCTGTCCCCGTCGGATGACAGTTCAATATCCGTCGTCCATCCGTCTTTCTTTGCCGCCTGTACTTTCGCATCCCACGCATCTGCACCAAACGTGTTTCCGGTTGGGGAAATTCCCCACAAAAAGGCTCCCATTTTATCGCCATCTAATGTAACACCCTGTTTTTTCAATATCATTGAATGCCTGGGTAAAATTACGCAGGAACTCATTGATCTGATTCTGATAATATGGAATTCCCATTGCATCCATGGAAGAACCGGTTGTCAGATAATTGCTCTGCCCGTCTCCCTTGACACGGTCAACTTCTGCCTGATTCTGCCATCTGGGATTCCGGGGCAAGCTTAAATGTTACACTGTTCACCCCGGTTTTTCACCGACTTTTTGCAGTCCATCCATCATAGTAATAAAACTTATTATTTACCATAATCCGGCCTTTATTCGCCAGTGAAAGTTCATTCACTTTTGTATCCGGAATCTTTATCGTAATAGAAGACAGATCTGCATCCGAGACCGTTCCCTTCATATTTTCATTGTTATTTCCGTCACGGATCATAAACAATGCCTTGAGGCTTCCGTTGGCACTGGCACCTTTGGCATTAAATTCCATTCCGGTATCTTCCCAGGTAATGGCATACATGCCCTCGGCATCCATCTGATTGTTCAGATACTTTGAAGAGGTGCATTTTAATGTCCGGTAATCGTTTCCGTCTACAAGTGTCTGTCCGTTGATATATACGCGGTAATTGGTTCCTCCTAAGTTTTGTCCGTTGGATTTTGTCACCTCGAATTCTTTCGTCTCTACATCTGCAATCCCTGAAAGCTCATCAATCAGATTCGCGCGTTGGTCGCGCAGCTCATTTGCATGCCCTCCGCGTACTTCAATATTATTAATCTGCTTGTTGAGCACCGAAATTTTTCTCTGCAATGGAATTGATATTATCCACAGAAGCCTTGATCTCTTCGTTGGTATCCTCCTGAATCTCCGTCAGGCTCTTGGACAAAGCATTAAAATAAGTGCAAAGGCTCTGTGCCTGATGAATAAACTGATTGCGGACGGCTTTCACTTCCCCTGTGTCTTTAAGGTATCCAGATCCTTAAACATCTGGGAAAAAAATACTGGAAAAAGCCTTTTCTGCGATTGCTCATCATCCCGGAAGATTGTGGACCTGATCCACATAATACAGTTTCTGTTCGAAAAAATCCCCGGCTTGAATTACTCTGCCAGTATTTTTCATCATAATAGAGATTTCGCTCCTGTGTCACGGAAGTCACTTCCACACCGGTTCCGACACTGCCGTATCTGGTATATACACGGATCGGATCGGTTGCGGACAGATTTGCCGTCTGTCTGGTATATCCTTTGGTCTGCACATTTGCAACGTTGTTTGCCGCTGTATTCACTGAGGTCTGAAATGCCGACAACGCACTTTGCCCCGATATTCAATCCAAAAATTGTGATGGCATAACTACGCCTCCTTATCTCTATTTCAATCCTGTCACGATCAGTTCTGTCATCTGACTGATTACCGTCATAAAACGGCTGGACGCATTATATGCAGACTGGAATTTGATCATGTGTGTCAGTTCCTCATCGGAGGAAACGCCCATCGTCTGCTGTCTCTGGTTGTCGATGGAAGACAGTGCCCCCGTCAGTGTCTCACTTGCCGACTGGAAAGTGCTTCCATCATTTCCGATCTGCCCGATCAGCTTGTCATAATAGCCTTCAAACGTACACGGCTTTTTGTCGTACGGATTCAGTGTCATTTCCTTGTCGCTCCAAAGGCTCATCAGTTTTTCACCCAGTGGATAATCCGTACCGTTCTGATTCTTGTACGGCATCAGTGTGATCTGCTTGCGCAACTCTTTATTGATGCTGATATTGTTCAGGGAATACAGTGTCGTGGGATCATTTTCGTCCTCTTCGTTGTATACATAGTAGGTATTCCCATCATCTCCTGTCACCTTGGTATAACGATCCATTCCCACACGGGTAAACAATTCCCTCGGTGGCAGCTGTCCGTCTTCCCCGACCGCACAGTTTGCGGCATCCAGAACTTTCTTTCCCTTTAATGATACCTGATTCCCATCGGCATCGGTATAGGTGACATCCGTATCTACTGTCTTATTCGGACAGTATGCATCGTTGATTTTTGTCACAATATTGTGAAGCAGTGCAGAAACCTGTGCTTCTGTCTCCATCATGGTACAACCGGAAATACGGTCATACGCCTCTTCGCTTTCCAGATCCTGATACGTTCCGTATCCGTCCCCACGGCAAGAAGTTTGGCTTTAATACTTCCCACATCGGTATTTAAATCCGTGGAAATCACTTCGTTCTTTTTTAAATACGCGGACATACTGCTGCTTGTCCACATCAGAAAGCTGCGTCCAGTACGGTGTGTAAAATCCGGTTTCTTTGTCTTCCTGCAGTCCGATGTTATAGCACTTATTGTCATCGATAAACGGTGTGCTTTCAAAATCTACATACGTAAATCCCGTCGCATCTTCCTTAATGGAGACACTTCCGTATCCGCCCAGCTCATCCAGCAGATTGTCACGCTCATCTCGCAGTGTCATTGCAGTTTCCTGTCCGCCAGCTTCTACTTTCTGAATCTGTAGGTTCAGTTCATAGATACGGTTTCCGATCTTGTTTACACGGTCAACATCATCTTTAATTTGTTCATTGATATTGATTGGTACGATTTCATGTCATCATACAATGACTTCGTACGGCTCAGCAGAAGATCCGCTTTTTCAAGTACCAGATTCTGTTGTGTGGAATTATCCATATTAGGCTCCAGTTCCTGAAATGCCTGATGCAGATCACTGACACTCTGTTTGAACTGTTCTCCGTTTAATTCCTGAAACAGATCCTGCACATAATCCGTGATTTCATAAAAAGAAGTATAAAATCCCTTGCGTCCATTCTCCTGCCGATAAGATTTGTCTAAGAAAATATCCCTTGCATGAACCACATCCCCAATGGATACACCCAGCCCATACTGCTGCATGTTCACATTTTTTTATTCGGGCCTTTAATTTATTATAATTTTTTTATCTGCAAAACGAACCTGCTGACGGACATATCCTGTTGTATTCACATTTGCAAGGTTGTTTGCCGTTGTATTCAGTGCATACTGGGCATTCTGAAGTCCAGACGCCCCAATATATAAGCTTCCGAATCCGTTTCCCATTCTTTTGTTCCTCCTTAACTCATTGCGTCAAATCCGCTGCTGCCCAGCAAGCTTCCTGTATTGCAGGCAGTTTTGTCATAATTGGCGGTCTCAGGCCTGCCGCAAACTCTTGAACAACGTAAGGTCGAATTCGTTTAACTCTATGGCCTGTTTAATCAGAGCCACGTTCTGATCATTCAGATGATTCATCCGGTCTGCTGCCGCAAGCAGACGGTCTCTCGCTTCGGTCAGTTTTTTCTGTACATCCGGCTGCGACTCCAGCAAAGTGATCAGTCTGGTAACTGTCATCTTTTCTTCTGTACGTCCGAGTACATTGGCAATATCCTTTAAGAGCTGTACCTGCTGGTTGCTGTGTGTCACCAGATCATCACTTGCCAGCTGTTCCAGACATGTCAGTTTTTCCAGTTCCGGAACATCTGCCCGAATCAGGATGTCTGTCTTTTTTTCTCCATAAGAAATCAATGTCTGGTAAATCTTTTTCTTCTTCTTCCAGTACTGTTACAAGCTCTTCTACTAAACTAGCCACTTCAAAAACCTCTCTCGTCTGCCTTTCTCATCAGGCATTATACTTTTCAAGTAATTTGCTGGCAAAATCGCCAGGCTCAACGGAATATATGTTCCCGCATCAATCATTGATTTGAGCTGGCTTACCTTATCTTCCCTGATATCCGAAGCTTCTGATACTGCACTTTTTGCGACCTGATAATCACGTCCGGCCTGTGAAATGGACACCTGATCTCTCGGACCTGCTGCATTCTGCGCCTTCTGTGTCTTTAAATTCTTTTTTGTATACCGTATAACTGTGCTACCTGGTTATATGCATCTATACGCATGCTCAGCATCTCCTTTCTTCCTTGAAATAAGCTTCCGAAATGCATCTGTTCTTGCATCTCTATACATTGTTTATCGGTTCGTTTGGCAGATACTTTAGCTTTTTTTTAAATTTACAGATGCGGGCAGTTTTGCTTGACAAGAGCCTCTGATATGAATTATACTTAAGACTCCGAGCAGCCGGGGTGGTAGCGGTACCTTGAACCAACAATCCGCTATAGTTGGGGTGATGTTCGTAGAGGGCTTAAGCGGTGGAGCTGCCCTCCATAAGTGGCGTTGACGTCTGGGTCTTGCGCAATGGGAATTCGTGAACCGGGTCAGGGGTAGGAATACAGCAGCCCTAAGCGAAAGCTCTCATGTGACGTGAGGGTGCCTGGGGGAGTTAACTGCAAAGGTAACGTCTATTGTTTCTGATTCGAAGCGGGATACTCGGTTCTTGTTGTATTCTGTTTTTAAGAATACAACCTACGCACTTGTTTTGCGCGTAGCGCAATTCTCATAACAAGTGCTCCCTTTATTCTTCTTTTTTCCAGAATATGACCTACGCATTTGCCTTACGCGTAGCGTAACTTTCATGGCAAATGCTCCTTATTCTGTTTTTCAAGAATACAACCTGCACATTTATGAAATTTTAAAAAGGAGGCCGCATTATGCGCCTCCTTCTTTTTATTTCCCCGGTCTATTCCGCATATTGTGCATCAAACAGTTCCAACAAAAAATCATGGTACAAACGCTGATACTCTTCATGAAAAGCTGCCGCAATATTCGCATCCCCGCCTTCCCATCTGTGCCGCCTCAAATAATGCAAATGCATTCTCGTAGACTTCCGGATTCTTCTCATAAAAACGCTTCCGTCAATCCATCCTGAAACGCGAACTGCGCCGCCTGTGAAAGATTGTCCATAAAATCCTCCCGGCTGACATTACCCGGATTCCTCATAATCCGACAGAAAAAAATATGCTTATCCGCAGATTTTTACAAAATCCTCGTATGCTTCCCCTTACATCCTCATAAGTAAGCGGAACATAATGTTCTTTCCAGTAGGCATCAAATGCATCCTTATCTTTAAACTGTTCAAAAATTTCTTCCATAATGACTCATTCTCCTTATCGTTCCTTACCGCTTATCAGATTTGCCGCACCGATGATTCCCGCCTTATTTCCAAGAACCGCACATGCAACTTCCGGAATAAACGCCTTGCTGCCGCCAAAAGCATTTATCCTGAATGTATGTTTCAAGAGGCTCTGTCAGTTTTTTCCCCTGATTGCAGATGCCTCCCGATAACAAAACAATATCCGGCCGGAAAATATTGACAAAATTTGTAATGGTTTCTCCAAGATAGCAAATATAATCATTTACTACTTTTTCTGCTGCTGTATCCCCATCCTGTGCGGCATCAAACGGGAATTTTTCCATTCATATGCGAAAGGTCTCCCTCACACATCGCATTCAGGCTGGATTCCGGGTACTGCTGCGCGGCTCTTTTTGCATCGCGGATCAGCGCTGTCGCCGATACATATGCCTCCACGCAGCCTTTCCGTCCGCATGTGCACGGCTCACCGCCACATATCAGACTTGTGTGTCCGAGTTCGGCACCTCCTGCATGTGCGCCCTCAAACACCTTTCCATCGAGAATAATTCCACCGCCCACACCGGTTCCAAGAGTCAGCAGAATGGCATTTTTTGTGCCGCGCCGCGCCGGCTTTTTACTTCACCCAAAGCCGCACAGTTTGCATCATTGGAAACTGCAATCGGGCAGGAAAAGTACTGTCTTAACTGCTCTGTGAGCGGAACATTTTCCCCACCTCGAAATTATTGGAATACAACACAACTCCATGTACTGCATCAATCGTTCCCGGGCTTCCGATTCCTATACTCTTCAGCTGTGTTTCCCCGATACCTTTCTGCTTCAAAAGCGTTTTTACCAGTTCTGCCATATCCCTTATGATGTCCTGATACGGTCTCTCTACATTCGTCGGCACAGATGCTTCTGCAATTATATGCTGTTGTTCGTCAACAATCCCTGCTTTTATATTGGTTCCACCAAGATCAATTCCTGCTCTGTACATTTCTTCCTCACTCAGTCTGTTATGATTCTAATCATACTTACTCTGTCAATATATTGGTTTCAAAGAAAAAGTCAAATAGTAACTTCAAAAACACGCGCCATGACCGGCTGCTCATATTCCACCGTGATTGTATGATCCTGATTGATGCGCACATGCTGTGCCTCTTCCACCGAATATATCATATTCTTCCTGATCACTGGTAGACTGGATACTTAACCGGGACAACAGGGCATAGTCCATGCGCAAGCCTCCACTGGAACAATTTTCGCGCTGTCCCACCAGATTCCCTTTGCGTACCATCCGGCATCAATAACAAAATATTCACATCCGGCCTTTGCTGCAGCATCAATCAGCGGTAATTCTTTTTCTTCGTCGTTGGATCTGCCCACAGACAATTCATATAATCATTAAAAATTACCGGGAGTGTATCGTTGTCACGGTTTTTCTGCGGATTCTTCGCCGGTATTCCGTTATTGCAGAAAATGCATCTGATATATCTGCCCGCACTGCACCCACTGCTGCCGGCACACTTTCAAATGTCTCTCCTGGGCGCAGCACCTTTCGACTGAAATGTGACTGTATCTCGTTTGGCTCGCTGACATTCAAAACATAATGATCATTCTGGTCTGCGATCTCATAATGCCAGGAACCATTGTTTTCAATCTGCCAGATCAGCCCCGCGCCACTCTGCGGATGGCTCAGAAACCCCATCGGCAGATACTCTTTTTGTGGACCAGTTCCCGGTATTGTAAACTTCTATTGTTTTGGAACTTCTCCGGATACTTTTCGTCTGTGTCACCGGAAATCCAAGCTCTTCAAACGAATATCTGCGCCAGTTCAGCTCTTTCTGCCACCCATTATGCGGAATATACAAAAAGTTTCCATCTCTCTTAATTCCAGAGCAGGTAAAGAGAGGACAGGTACGTCAGTACCTGTTCCTCCTCTCCTCATTCGTTACATGGTTGACAAATCTTGCCACCGGCACTCCGTCATAAAAACTGTATGTCGGTCTGTACACAGACTCCGGTAAGAGGATCTTTCTGCCGGATCTGAAAGCATTCTCCCGGATTCATTCTTTGTATCCTGCATATTTTCATATTTCAGATAACATCCGGGAGAAGTCACCACATATTTATTTCCATGCCGCTCATATGGACGATCATAGTCAAGCTGATCATTTTCGCCCATGGCAAGTACCGTATTTTCACGCACAAATACAGTCAGAAAAAAATAATCATAGACTATGGAACGTGCCAAAGAGCTCTTAGAGCAGCCTGATATAAAAATCATGGATATTGCGGAACGTTTAGGCTATGCCGATAACCACTATTTCAGCAAAGCATTCGGACCTATTACCATGTCACGCCAACGCAATACCGCAATCAGCTGCAGAACCCTTAAGGGTTCTGCACGCGTGTCCATACCTGCATTTCGTTTTCTCCGCGGTTTGCCCATGTGTAATACGGAATATAATGCAAACGTACCTTTTTGCTTCTGCGGCTTTTGATACATGTGATAGAGAGTCTCCTCTGCATCCCCACTCTCTGTCAGCCGCCACCCGTCTGTTTCTACCATTTTTTACTACGGTATCGCAGATTTTTCCCTCCGACACCGATGCATGCATATCTGTATCGACCAGCAGTTCATGCAGGTTCTTTCCAGTGTCTTTCTCTTCAAGGCAGTAAACCACACCGTGCGCATAATCGCTGCCTTGCCTTGCCAATATCCTCGCGGACACACTCCGATGCTGCAAACATCTGTACCTCCATTGGAAAATCAATACAGAAGGTTTCTTCCCTGTTCCACACTTTTTTCAAATACAGGTATCCATCTTTTTTTCTTCCTGTGCGGCATCCTCTATTCCGGAAATTTTATAATTTTTACACCATCCCGGTATCCGGAGTGCCAGCGTCATTTTTGCATTTTCAGCCTGCACACGGATCTTTATGTTTCCTTCCCATGGCATATCTGATTCCATCTGCACGTTTACCGTTTTCCCCATTCACCGTTTTTTCCACATTGCTTCCCATATACAAATGCACAAACAGCGTATCCTCGTTTTCCGTATATGCATAGGAACCGATCGAGCTGAGCAGACGCGCCAGATTTGGCGGGCAGCATGCGCAGCCGAACCATTTCTGGCGAACCGGCTTGACATGAAATTTTCGTTCATCCTTATGACATGCCTCCGGCAGTACTTCCAGCGGATTGACATAGAAAAAAGCTTTTTCCGTCCAAAGCCATTCCGCTTAATACGCCATTATACAATGCACGCTCCATAATATCTGCATATTTTACATCCGGAACAATTTCCAGCATACGCCGCGCCCAGAACATCAGTCCGATCGATGCACAGGTCTCTGCGTATGCCGTATCATTCGGAAGATCATACGGAAAAGAAAAAGGCTTCTCCCAAATGTGTTGCACCGATGCCCCCTGTAATATACATTTTCTTTTTCGTCACATTATTCCACAGACGTACACATGCCTGATACAGTTCTTCGTCCTTTGTAATACGTGCAATATCTGCCATACCGGAATACAGGTACACGGCACGGACTGCGTGACCAAACGCCTCATCCTGCTGCCGTACCGGCAAATGTGCCTGATGATAGCTATGCCGCAATTCATTCTCATGCCCTTTCTTTACGATTTCCGGATGTTCTTTATCAAAGTAATATGGTTTTGTGCCTCTTTCATCAATGAAAAAGCGGCTTAAATCCAGATACTTTTTGTTCTCCTGTAACTTCATAAAGACGGACGAGTGCCATTTCTGCAATTTCATGTCCCGGATATCCCTTGCATTTTCCTTCCTCCGGTCCGAAATAATCTGTAGCATAATCCGCGAATCGTTCCGCCGCATGAAGCAGTTTATCTTTTTCCCGTTGCCTCATAATATGCCACAGCACCTTCGATCAGATGCCCCATACAGTACAATTCATGATGGTCGCGTAAGTTGGTAAAAAAATACCATCTTTTCCATTGATAATATAATACGTGTCCAGATATCCGTCTTCCTGCTGTGCCGCACAGACAATATCAATTGCAGCATCTGCAACCTTTTCCAGATCCGGATCGGGATGCTGTGTCAGCGAATATCCGACCGCTTCCACCCACTTGGAAAAATCCGTATCCTGAAATACATATCCATAAAACTCATCCTTGAGATTTTCTGGATCTTCCGGTAACATCTCAAATCCACGGTATGTATATGAAGGTTCTTTATACGCAGCTCCCTGTTTTTCTCTTTTTTGCCGGTTCATTTCTGCCGCCACTTTAAAATTATGCATACAATAACTTGGTGCTGCGCCTTCTACTTTATCATTCAACGCATTCCACTGATAAGGGATCACCTCCGTACGCACCAGTTCCATCTCATTTTTCCAGAATTTATCTGTAATCTGCATCCTGCGCAATGAAACAGGATATGAAAATTTTCTTTTTCCATATGCATTCCTCCTAATGTATAATCAAGAAATCACTATCCAATTTATCTTCTTTGTTATATACTTATAGTATATATTTTATGTCAAAAAATCCATTGTCAAACCGGAAAGCAGCATGTATAATTTCATCTGAGCAAGGCATTTAAAAAAACAGTTTGGCGTATCCCCTTCCAAATACAGAAAAAGCATTCTGTCAATATCTTGTTTCCACATAGAAGCCACTTTCCTGCAGCTCCTTTTTTTGTTATTTTTCTTCCCCAGTGAACGGTGGCATTATAGTTTCCTTCCACGACCGTAAGCGTATTTCCGTTCTTCTGGAGAACCATAACGGAATGTTCGTTTCCGATGCGGATATGATCGCCTGCCTTGATCCTGCTGAAATTGCTGTGTTTTGTCACCGGTGCATATTTGCCAAACACTTTATCACTGATTTCTCCACACAGGGCAATACATCCATAACACTGACAGTTCGTGGCTTCCCAGAAATACTGCCGGTTTTCGTTTGTCCAGGACAGCCCCTCTTTGTAAGTCTTTTTCATAGCCATAATCTTACGTCTGGCCTGTTTTGCGGTAATTTTTTTACTCACGCCGACCTTGCAGGTCATAGAACCGATCAGATTTCCACCGGAAACCGAAATCATTGCTTTTCCCCGGTTTGATTGCTTTTACCAGACCTTTTTTATCTACTGTTGCGACCTTCGGATTGGATGATTTCCACACCATCTTTCCGGTCGTTCCATTACACAAAGCTGCTTTGTTTTTCCAACACGGAGTGCCACATCATATGTATTCATCGACGCAGTACCAACGATTTGTATGTTTTTTCTGACCGCTGTCTGCCGCCATAACCACTCCATCTGAGGGATACCAGACAAAAACGCACATAAAAAGTATAAAACTGATCCATCTCTTTATATATCTCTTCACAACTGCAACCTCCCACCTTGCTCTTTTTTGTCACTGTTTTCAGTAACACTTTTCTATATTCTATAATCATGCGACTTTTGCTGTCAATAGTTTTCCATCCGAACAGGCATGGAAAACAGATGATTTGCTGCAGCAAAAAAGGATAGACAGTTAAACAACCATCTATCCTCTGAAATGCTTATTTTATGCGTTTTAAAGATTAACCAAAATATCTCTTTAACAGACCGGCAAATGCCTTTCCGTGTCTAGCCTCATCACGTGCCATCTCATGAACTGTATCATGGATTGCATCAAGGTTTGCTGCCTTTGCTCTCTTTGCAAGATCTGTCTTTCCTGCAGTCGCTCCCATTCTCAGCTTCTACTCTCATTTCGAGGTTCTTCTTTGTAGAATCTGTCACCACTTCACCAAGAAGCTCTGCAAATTTTGCAGCGTGCTCTGCCTCTTCATAAGCAGCTTTTTCATAATACATTCCGATCTCCGGATATCCCTCACGGTGGGCAACTCTTGCCATAGCCAGATACATACCAACTTCAGAGCACTCGCCCTCGAAGTTTGCGCGAAGATCTGCAAGAATGTCTTCACTCACGCCTTTTTGCAACACCAACTACATGTTCGGAAGCCCAGGTCATTTCACCCTCCTGCTTTACGAACTTCTCTGCCGGTGCATGGCAGATCGGGCACTCTGCGGGAGCAGCCTCACCTTCATAAACATAACCACATACGGTACATACAAACTTTGCCATTTTAAATGTCCTCCTTATTATAAATTTAATTAATGGGTCTTTTTCTTTTTTTTGCAGTCCGGGCATAATCCAGAAAACAAAATGGAATGGTTTTCAATTGTTCCATCAAACTGCTCCGCTGCAATCTGATTTAACTGTTCCTGGGAAGGCATGTCCAGATCCATCACACATCCACACTCTCTGCAAGAAAAGTGGTAATGCGGTGCCGGGTTTCCGTCAAATCTGTCCGGGCCTCCACTGACAGTAATTTTTGAATCTCCCCAGATCAGACAAAAGAGAAAGATTCCGGTAAACAGTTCCGAGACTGATATTTGGAAATTCGTCTTTGATACTCATATAAACCGTTTCCGCAGTCGGATGATCATAGCGGCCTGTCAGGCACTGCCGGATCGCCTCCCGCTGACGACTTCGTTTTATCATAATACTCTCCCTCATTTCTCCATTAGTCCAAAACAATAATAGGAACTGTTACTGACATTATAATAATACTTTAGTACCAAAATGTCAATCCTTTTTTTCAAAATAAACGACATAATTTTTTCCCCCGGCTCATAAACTATACAAGACATCAAATACAAAACAGGAGAATTCTTCAATTGAGACGATTTATTACTTATATTTATGAATATGAACAGGGAAAACCGCGGACGAAATACCGGGTTCATCCGCACCGATCTGCGCGAAAACAGCTGCCGTATGGAACTTCAGATCCGGGGGTTTGACCGTTTCAAGGAAAAAATGTCCGGTCTATCTGACAGTATATGAAAATGGTCTGCAGGCTATACCTGTTACCGAATTATTGCTCACGCAGGGTATGGGAACCTGTAGCTTTACCTGTGAAAATAATCGGATCGGAAACAGTGGTTTTGACGTGCATCAGGCACAGACCCTGACCATTGCCTGTGGCAACGGAAGGTTTCTGACCGGATGCCTTTCTTCCGCTCCGGTTCTGGAGGCACTCCGGGGAGAATTTTTAATCTTTCAGAAAAAGAAGCGGTACCGCCTGCCGCTCAGGCACAGACAAAGCCGGTCATACAGACGCAATCTACAACCGAACCAGAGCGATTCCGTCAGCCGCAAGCCATGCCAGAACCGGTACCCGTCCGACAGTCACAAACCATGCCAGAACCGGACCCCATCCGGCAGCCCGAAACTACTCCTCAACTGGAAACGATCCAACAGCCGAAAACAATCCCTCAACCAGAAGCAGTCCGGCAGCCACAAGCCTCTTATCAGAAAGTAGAAATTCAGGATATCCGAAAGCTTCAAAAAGCAATTGGAATCTGTGCAACAACCGTTTTCTTCTGCACGGTTTTTTTTCAATTATCACTATCTCATGTTGAAAACGCTGGAAATGAATGGAGAAAAACGACAGTTTCTTGGAATTCCTGGAATCTATGAGCAGCCGGAACGTATGATGGCAATGCTCTTTGGTTTCCGGAATTTGAGGCAGCAGCCGCAGTATCCTCAGACTCCAAAGACATGACCGGAGTTTTCGGATACTGGATGTGTCCGCTTAATCAGGATTAATCATGCAAAACTGCGCATGATCCCGCCACTTTTGATTGAGCATCATATAATCATGGCAGATACCTTCGTACACGAACCCCACCCGTTCAAGTAGCCGGATACTTGCCGTATTATCCGGAAGTGCCCATGCCATGGCACGGTGAAGTTTTAAATCCCGGAACACCAGATCCATAATAAAACGCAGTGATTCCGTTGCGTATCCGCGATGATGATATGCGCTGGAAAACTTATATCCAACCTCACACTGTTCAGAAAATCCACGCGTAATATGATGTACGCATATCGTCCCTATGATACGCTCCGGATGCTCTTTCTCATATACATAAAACCGGAACAGCGTTCCCTGTACTGCCATGTTATACTCAAACAGGAGCATCTGTCTCTGGAACTGGCGGGTATAAAAATTCGGCATCCGATCCGGCTCAAATTTTTCAAACAGTTCTTTATCCCGCATATAAAAATCCAGTACCGCATCTGCCTGATCCGGCTTTATTATTTTTAAAAGAAGACGTTCTGTCTCATATGCAAATAACATACTTCTTCCTTCCATATGATTTCTATGGTATAGTATTATACTGTAATTAAAAGGTTACTTATCCCCATAATTATCATAACGATTTCAAGGAAGAATGTCTATGACTGATGATGAAAAATTTATGAAAGAAGCCTTAAAACAGGCGAAAAAAGCCTATGCGATCGATGAAGTCCCGATTGGGTGTGTGATTGTCCAAAACGGTAAAATCATCGCAAGAGGATATAACCGGCGCAACATTGATAAAAATACGCTTGCCCATGCAGAACTGTCTGCCATCCGCAAAGCAAGTAAAAAAACAGGTGACTGGCGGCTTTGAGGACTGCGACCTCTACGTCACATTGGAGCCATGCCAGATGTGTGCCGGTGCAATTGTACAATCCGTATGCGGCGGGTAATCATCGGTTCCATGAATCCCAAAGCCGGATGTGCAGGATCTGTCCTGAATCTTCTGCAAATGCAGCAATTTAACCATCAGGTGGAAATTACCAGAGGTGTTCTTGAAGAGACCTGTTCTTCCATGCTTTCTGCTTTTTCCGGGAACTGCGCCAGCGCAAAAAGAAGCCGGCTAAATCTGAATGATCTTCGCCTCGTGATGCATTGCAGGAATGATTTTTTCCATCAGATCTGCAGTGCGCACACGCAGGCTGGACGTATTAATACACGGATGACATCCCACATATTCTCCCTTTAAAACATCTTCATCAATGACCAGCTGCACATGATTTTCCGTATCATTCATAAGCCCCCAGCACGCTGACCGATCCCGGTGTAATATCGAGATACTCTTCCATATATGATTCATTGGCAAAAGAAAGCCGGCTTGTACCAAGCTTTTTTTTTTTGACACATCCTTTGTCACGAGACGTTTATCTCCCACAATCATCAGAAGATAAAATTCTTTTTTATTTTGCCGTACACAAAAACAGATTCTTGCATATGGTAGCTTCCAGCACGCGGTCTGCCTCCTCACATGCTTCCATCGTCATCAGAGCTTCATGATCCACCCTGTCATATATAACGCCAAGTTTATCTAAAAAAATCATACACACGGATCTCCTTTTTCCAGTCTTCCTGACGTATCCGCGGGTCTTCCCTGTTCCAGTTTCAACATAATTTTCCTCTTTTTCTTGTATTTTGTACTCATCATACCCCTCTTTTTTTGCATTTGTATAGAAATTTCTGCATAGACTAAAACCAAGATGGCTGCTTTTAGAGCCGCAGCCCAACGGTAAGGAGACAAATTATGTGTGGAATTTCAGGCTTTTGCGATTTTTCATTAAACTACTATGACAAAAAACCCTTCTGGGAAACGATCCTTGTACAAATGCACGAAACTTTAAAGCACCGCGGTCCGGATCAGGCGATGATTGATCTACAGCCACATGTGGGGCTGTCACATGCACGCCTTTCCATCCGCGATCTTAAAAGCGGTATCCAGCCTATGACACGTACTTTCCACGGGAAAACCTGTTCCATTGTTTACAATGGAGAAATTTATAATCACCGGGAACTGCTGCCCGAACTGCAGGCAGCCGGATATCGCTTTACCACAACATCCGACACGGAAATCATTCTTTGTGCCTATATGCATTTTGGAAAAAATTTTTGTTGAAAAATTAAATGGAATTTTCGCATTTGCAATCTGGGACGATACCAACAGAGAACTGCTTCTCTACCGTGACCGTGCCGGCACAAAGCCTTTGTTTTATACCCAGACCGGAAGCTCATTTGTTTTTGGATCGGAACCCAAAGCATTATTTTGTCATCCGGATGTCACTCCATCCATTGACAAAAACAGTCTGCAGGAAATTCTGGCGGTCGGTCCGGCACGCACCTCCGGAAACGGCGTATTCACAGGCGTAAAGGAAGTTATGCCGGGACATTATCATATATTCTGTCCGGACGGACAGCACGACATTCTCTACTGGGATCTGCCCTGCCGGGAACATAAAGATTCCTATGCCCAAACCGTACAGACCGTTTCTTTTCTCGTGCGTGACACTGTAGAACGACAGATGGTGTCCGATGTTCCGGTATGCACCTTTCTCTCCGGCGGCATTGATTCTTCGATTGTCACGGCATTAGCCGCCCGCCATATGCAAAAAAGAAGGAAAAATTTTAAACACGTTTTCTTTTTGACTTCTCTGAAAACGAGAAATATTTTAAGTCCAATGCCTTTCAGCCGGAACGGGATCTTCCTTACGTCAACCGGATGCTGCAATATTGTAAAAACATCCCACACCTATTTAGAGTGCAGCCAGGAGGCTCTCTTTGCCGCCCTGTCCGATGCGGTCACCGCCAAAGACCTTCCGGAATGACCGATGTGGACGCCTCTCTTTTGTATTTTTGTTCCGAAGTCGCCAAACATAATAAAGTCACACTGACCGGAGAATGTGCCGATGAAATCTTTCGGCGGCTATCCCTGGTTCTACCGCCCGGAGCTTTTAAACCGTGACGGTTTTCCGTGGTCTGCCGATCCTGCTGCACGTACCTCCATTCTTTCCGATGACGTGCTTCGCACGCTGGATCTTCGGCAGAATATTCTCATGCGCGCTATGAGGAAAACACTCTCCCACGTTCCGCATCTGGATGGCGAATCCCCTGAAGAAGCCCGCCGTCGTGACATTGGCTACCTGAATATCAAGTGGTTCATGCAGACGCTCCTCGACCGCATGGACCGCACCAGCATGTACTCTTCCCTGGAAGCCCGTGTCCCATTTGCCGATCACCGGATCATGGAATATGTTTTCAATGTGCCGTGGCAGATGAAATATCGGAATGGAGTCGAAAAAATCCCTGTTGCGGGATGCCTGTGCCGATCTGCTGCCACGGGAACTGCTCTGGCGCAAAAAAAAAGTCCGTATCCAAAGACATACCATCCGGCCTACGAACAGATGCTGATCAGGCGCATGCGGGAAATTCTGAACGATCCGAATTCTCCGGTACTGCCGCTTCTGGACCGTTCCAAAAACAGAAGCTTTCCTTGCCGCACCAAAGGAACTCGGCAAACCATGGTTCGGCCAGTTGATGGCAGGTCCGCAGCTCATTGCTTACTTTATCCAGATCAACACCTGGATGCAGATCTATCATTTGTCCATCTGACGTCCCGACACCGAATATCAATCATTCTTCACTAAAAAGGAGTTGCCCCCGCAAAAGGCAACTCCTTTTTAGTAAACAGCATCAACTGCAGTTTTTATCGTTATATTTCACATTATCCCTTTGACACTTCCCAGTGCAATACCCTGAACGATATGCTTGGAAAGAATCAGATATACCACGATAACCGGCAGGATCGAGAATGTAATCATCACATAGACCTGCCCCATATCAAACTTCAGCCAGTCTGCTGCACGAAGCTGTGCAATCAGAATTGGAAGTGTTTTCTTTTTATCATCATGCAGAACCAGTGCCGGTGTGAAGTAATTGTTCCAGCTGCTGACAAATCCAAAAATTGCCTGTACAGCAATCGCCGGTTTCATTAACGGAAGTACGATACTGTTGAAGGTACGGAACTCACCGGAACCATCAATTCGTGCAGCCTCAATCAAAGATAACGGAAGTGCACTCTCCATGTACTGCTTCATGTAGAAGAATACAACCGGAGAAGCAATCGTTGGAACAATGAGGGAATAAAGGAATCCATCAGTCCCATCTTTGTTACCAGCTTGATAAATCCAAGTGCGGTAACCTGTGTCGGAATCATCATGATCATCAGAATAAATGGATAAATAAACCGTTTCATCCTGAACTCATACGCATGGATCGCATATGCAGTCATGGTTGAAAAATATGTACAAAGCACTGCTGAGCAGGCAGCGATGATCAGACTGTTGAACATTCCATACCAGATTGGAAGCGTTCCGTGCACCAGATTGTTCCAGTTTTTAACAGGTTCGTACTTGGAATCGCGGTAAATCCGGATTGTAACTGTCCGTTTGATCTGGTTGCATTGATAAACATAATGTAAAAACCAGAACAGACAGAAAAAATGAGATAATAATCAATACTACATAGGCGATGACGCGCTTCGTGCATGAAGTCCTACACCCTTCTGGATGTCATTTTTATTTGTCTTTGCCATATCAATTACCCCTTTCTCTTGTCATTGCCGGTAACCTTAAATACGATCAGGCTTAAGACTGTAGTAAGAATGAACAGTACAACGGACAGTGCTCCTGCCATACCATAGTTCTTACTGTACAGATGCTTATTCAAGAACATAATCAGCGTCATGGAGGAACGCATCGGATCTCCGGTTCCGTTTGTCAAAATCTGCGGCACATCGAACAGCTGGAGACCACCGATCAGGGATGTGATCATTACATACACCAGAATCGGGCGCAGCAGCGGCAGTGTAATCTTGAAGAACACCTGCATGGAAGTCGCCCCGTCTACCTCGGCAGCCTCAAAGAGTGAGGTATCGATTCCCATCATTCCTGCCATGAGAAGGATTGTCGTATTGCCGAACCACATCAGGCAATTCATAAAGGCGATCAGCCCTCTGGTACTTCCTGCATGTGATAAAAAATTTATAAGGTTCTGAGATAAATCCGATCTGCATCAGCAGGGAATTGATTGGTTCCTCCATCTGAAAAGAGAGTGAAGAACAACATTGCAAATGCAGATGCCATGATCAGGTTCGGCAGATAGATAACTGTCTTGAAAAATCTGGACCCTTTTAGTTTCAGACGGACATCGGAAAACCATGCACCTAATAAAAGGGAGAGGAAAATCTGTGGTATGAAGCACATGATCCAGAGAACCATCGTGTTCTTAAAATATGTCCAGATATCTCCACCACTGAATAATGCCTTGTAATTATCTAATCCAACAAATGTCGGTCCAACCTGTGTTAAACCGGACATATAATTTTCGAAGAAACTGTTATAAATGGTGTTTACTAACGGTACCAGCTGAAATATTACAAATACAACGATAAATGGAATCAGAAATATGTAGCCCCATTTATTATATCTGACCGCTTTTCCTCCACTATTACTTTTCATAAGACCTACCTCCCAACTGGTATGTTATGATGAATATAGTTTTTGTTACACATATTTTTTTGCTAAAAAGATGGTGCCTGCCTTCCGTCATATCGTCTGGCAGGCACCTGTGAGGTAAGGCGAACGCCTTATAGTATTAGTAAGTTAACTCTGGGTACTTCTCAGTTACAGCCTTGTAGAAGAGATCAAGTGCCTCATCCTTTTGTTGCTTTTCCTTCGAAGTAGTTCTTCATAGCATGCTGGAACTCTTCGTTGCAGCCCTGATCGTATGCAGACAGGTTGCTTAAATCAAGTGTCTCAACACCTGCGCAGTACATTGGGAGGGATTCTGTCCACCAAGAATCTTGCTGGTATATTCTTTATCATCTTTAACCTTAATAGATCCATCTGCCAATCCGTTCATAACGGTGCTGTTGTTTACAAAATCATCATCAGCTACAACGATCTCTTTCATGATGTCGTCATCTGTTGTCATCTTTAACATAATATCTTTTACAAGATTTGCGTTATCTGTTCCCTGAGCTGCACAGATCCATGTACCACCCCAGAAGAAGCCCTGCGGTCCCTGAGCTGCGCCCCCCATCCGCCGTTGTATCCGATAGATCCTTCTGTATCAGCTGCCATAGAGAAGTTTACTAACCATGCGGGTCCAAAGTAGCAGAATACTTTACCCTGTGGATAGAATCCTTTTGACCAGTCATCTGACCAGAGATCACAAGTACCTGTCTCGCCAGCATCTACCTGAGCCTTTTTGAATCGTCAACCCACTTCATGATGTTATCATCAATATTGATCTTATTTCCATCTACCCACTTGGAAGTTACGTTGTTGGAGTATACACGGTAGGAATCATTTGCGGAAGATGTGATCTTGTAACCTGCATCCTTCATCTTCTTTGCGGTATCGTTATATGTATCCCAATCCTTTACATATTCCTGAACCTTATCTGGATCGTCTGTTCCGAGAACTTCTTTGGCTGCATCTCTGTTATAGAAAAAGAACACCTGGGCAGCCCCTGCCAAAGCATGAAAGGCCTTTTAAAACGCCCTTGGAATCAGTAACAATATCCTTTGTGTACTGATACTGTTTTGACAGATCGCTGTCTGTAATTCCCAGATCCTTAATTGGCATCGTATAATCGGTATCTACATACTTCAATGCGTAATCTGCTTCTACCAGGAATAAGTCAATCTTATCATCTGCTGGAGCATCTGCCTGCTTTAATAAGGTAGCATCCAGGTTGTTCTGGTATGCGTTGTCATCGTTTGGTGTAATGTTCCAGACAACATCAACATCACCGATCTTTCCATGTGTTGCATCAACTTCCTGATAATCCGGATAGTGAGCTGTGATACGGCTCTTGAACTCCTCGTTCCAGCAATAAATGTTTAAAACCTTTCCGGTATCTTCTGCCGGAGCAGTTACTTCAGAACTGGTATCTGCCTTTTGAAGTATCCGGTGTTGTTGCATTGTCGCTGCTCTTTTACTTCCGCAGCCAGCAAACATTGTTGCTACCATTGTTGCGCACAGCAGTGCACTTACGACTTTTTTTTCATAAAAACCCTCCTTCATATTGTTGACCTTGCGGTCTGTTTGTTGTGAAAAAGAAACCTGCCGGTTTATCCCTTCGGTTGAATTGCCCCTACGGATTGTCCCGGAACTAAACTTCCTTCTATAACGACTCTCTCAACGAGTTGTTCTCGGTTTTTCAATGGTTCCGATGAGCCTTGTTGCAGCTTCGCTTCCAATCATTTCTGTATTCTGGCGAATTGTTGTGAGTTTTTGGATATAAAAGCTGCGAGATCATCGTACCGTCATATCCTGCAATCGAAATATCCCTCGGAATCCGAAGTCCCATCTCTATGATAACATTTCTTCCTCCTATTAAAGAGGTGTCATCCGGATAAATGATACAGGTTGGCGGATTTTCCAGATTCAACAGTTCCTTTTGTCTGTTTTGCAGATCCTTTTTTGTCTCAAGATAATCAGCTGAGCGGACATATGTATCGGGAATTTCAAGCCCCCAGTTCATCCATTGTCCGGTAAAAACTTGCGAGCCGGTCCCCGTAACACTTGATCCTTCCTGTCCATGAATATATGCAATTTTTTTCTGTGTCCCTGACTGTATATGTACTTTACTAAATCTTCCATACCCTGTATATTGTTGGAAGTAACTGCGGTGCAGTTATGATGTACATAATCAATCGTAACTACAGGTATTTCACTGTTCATCAGCTCGATCACATCCGGGTCATCAAAATTGGCACATACAATTACGACCCCCTCAAAAAATTCCGGTATCTGCAATGTTCATAATAGGACATCTTGCGATTTTCAAAACAGGTATTGATAAATGTAATATCATATCTAACTTTTCTGCCTGAATCTTAAGTCCGTTCAGCACACCGGAGAAATATTCATGAGTCAGGCCCCTTCCGGCTTCCTCCTCGAAGAGTACCCCGATATTATATGAGCGGTTTGTCTTAAGTGCTCTGGCCGCTGCATTCGGAAAATATCCAAGTGCTTCTGCCGTTTGCTTTTACCCGGTTTTTTGTCTCTTCACTGATATCTTTATGATCATTCAGTGCTTTTGCTTACAGTCGCAGTAGAGACACCACATCGTTCAGCAATTGTTTTTAAAGATACCATATCGTTCCTCCAATGTTTCGGAAAACTTTCTTAATCGTTTTCGTAGCTTTAATATACCCCCGTATGGTCAGAAATGCAATAGCTTTTTGTCATTTCGTCAATTTAAACACTTTATTCTTGACTGTTTTGTGCATATTGTATGTGTATTTTGTGTCCGTGCATGCGCACGCTGTTTTATTCTTATACGTTTACGCAATTTTTTGGTTTTTTAATGTTGCGCACGCATTTGTTGCTTTCTTATATTTTTTGTTTTCGTTTTTGTTCAAGTTGCTGTATTTGCCTGTTTTAAGCCATTTTGTGTTGATTTTTAAATTTCAGAGACTATACTCTATTTATAAAAGAGAGCACTTAAACGTTTTCGCTCTCATAGATAAGTGGCATTTAAAAACAAGCACGATGGATTGATTACTCCACCAAATGCTTCTTTCCACTTTCATCTACTATGTCACAAGTAAATAATTTTATATGGAGGATACACACATGAAATTTGGATATTTCGATGATGCGAACAAAGAATATGTTATTACCTCTCCTAAGACACCACTCCCATGGATCAACTATCTGGGTTCTGAGAATTTCTTTTCTCTGATCTCCAACACCTGCGGTGGCTATAGCTTCTATAAAGATGCAAAGCTTCTTCGTCTGACAAGATATCGTTACAACAATATTCCTTATGACAGCAATGGACATTATTACTATATCAAAGACGGTGACACCATCTGGAATCCGGGATGGATGCCAGCCAAGACCGATCTGGACGCTTATGAGTGTCATCACGGTATGGGCTACTCCACCTTCCGGAGCAGTAAAAATGATCTGCTGGCAGAGCTGACCGCATTTGTTCCGGTTGGAAAGAACTGTGAGATCAATCAGCTGACTCTTACCAATAACAGTAAAGAGACGAAAGATTTTTCTGTCTTTCCTTATGTAGAATTCTGTTTATGGAATGCAATGGACGACATGACCAACTTCCAGCGTAATTTCTCTACCGGTGAACTAGAAGTTCATGGATCTGCCATTTATCATAAGACCGAATACCGTGAGCGTCGTAATCACTATGCTCTGTATGCAGTGAATGCCCCGGTAGACGGATTTGATACTGACCGCGATTCCTTCCTTGGAGCATACGGAGAAAACTCTGCTCCTGAAGTTGTCGTGTCCGATCAGTCCAAAAACTCCATTGCCAGCGGATGGGCTCCGGTAGGCTCCCATCATCTGAAAGTGTCTCTTGCTCCCCAGCGAGTCTAAAAAACTTTCGTATTTATTCTGGCATACATAGAGAATCCGGTTGAAGAAAAATGGATCGGACGCGCCGAAGATGGAAAGATTAACCGCACACGTGCGGAAGCTCTGATGAAAGAATTTGATACCAAAGAAAAAATCAGAAGCAGCACTGGCTGAACTGAAAAAAATACTGGGATGAACTGCTTTCTCACTTTACGGTATCCTCTTCCGAGGAAAAACTGGATCGTATGGTAAACATCTGGCACCAGTATCAGTGTATGGTTACCTTCAACATGAGCCGTTCCGCATCTTATTTTGAGTCCGGCATCGGACGCGGCATGGGATTTCGTGATTCCTGTCAGGATCTGCTCGGTTTCGTTCATCTGATCCCGGATCGTGCCAGAGAGCGCATTCTCGACATCGCCGCAACGCAGTTTGAGGACGGAAGTGCTTACCATCAGTACCAGCCGCTTACCAAAAAGGGCAACTCCGACATCGGCAGTGGCTTTAACGACGATCCGTTGTGGCTGATCGCATGTACTGCCGCCTACATCAAGGAGACCGGTGACTACACGATCTTAGATGAGATAGACGCCGTACGACAGTGATCCTTCCAAGGCAACGGACTTCATGGAGCATTTACGCCGTGTTCCTTCCACTACACCATCGATCATCTCGGGCCGCATAAACTTCCGCTGATCGGCCGTGCAGACTGGAATGACTGCCTGAACTTAAACTGCTTCTCCACAGAACCGGGAGAATCCTTCCAGACATTCGGCCATCCGAAGGACAAATGCAGAGTCTGTTTTCATTGCCGGTATGTTTGTCCGTTACGGTAAAGATTATATAGAGATCTGCCGTCACAGAGGACTTGAAGACGAGGCAAAACTTGCAGAAGATGCCATTGCGGAAATGGAAAAAACAGTTCTTAATGCCGGCTGGGACGAAGAATGGTTCCTGCGGGCATACGATCATTACAAAAACAAGATTGGTTCTAAAGAATGTGAAGACGGTAAGATTTTTATTGAGCCACAAGGCTTCTGCGTTATGGCAGAGATCGGTCTCAAAGAAGGCAACTGTCTGAAAGCCATGGAATCCGTAGAAAAATATCTGGATACTAAATACGGTATTGTACTTCTTCAGCCAACCTTATCACAGATATCACGTAGAACTTGGTGAAATTTCTTCTTATCCACCGGGATACAAGGAGAATGCAGGTATTTTCTGTCACAACAACCCATGGATTCCATTGCAGAAACTGTTGTTGGCCGTGGAAACCGTGCATGGCAGGTATATACAAGAACCTGTCCTGCATATATCGAAGATATCAGCGAAATTCACCGTACCGAACCTTATGTATATTCCCAGATGATTGCCGGTAAAGATGCTCCAAACTTTGGAGAGGCAAAGAATAGCTGGCTGACCGGTACTGCAGCGTGGACATTCCTGGACGTTTCCCAGTATATTCTCGGAATTCGTCCGGATTACGACAGGATTGACCGTCGATCCATGTATTCCATCCACTCTGGATGGTTTCGAAGCAAAAAACGTGACTTCCGTGGTGTGACCTATCACATCAGCGTCCGTAACCCAAAACACGTAGAAAAGGGTGTTGCTTCCATGACCGTTGATGGCATTGCCGTAGAACGGAAATACGATTCCATTACCAACCGGCAAGACAGAAGTCTCTGTCGAAGTGGTTATGGGCTAATACTTAATCACAGTAATTCTTGTTTCCGGTTTTGTGCCGGAAGCAGTTTTACCATTTTTCATTATTTTCCTACCCCCAAAAAGGGTGCGCATTATGCGCACCCTCTTTTATTCATGATGATTTTATTTATGATGAATCGCTTTTTTTCACCCATATAAATAAGTTTCTTACAAATACTCCTCAAAAAAGATCTGCCAGCATAATGCCATTGGGAAGTTTAATGCAAATTTTTGCAGCCACACTGCGATCACCTGATTTCCCGGATGTGCAAACAAAACCGTGGCAATCAGACTCATTACCGACACATCAGGCATACAATCATAGAACAGATTGCAAGTGTCACAAAGACCGGCTTGTCTTCTTTCGGATTTACCAGACGAAACGCCAGCATCGTTGCCAGTTTCTCCACTACAAAATACTCCAGGATACATGCGATCGGCCACATAATCGGTATTTCATGAAACGCCAGCAGAAAAATTTCGTTTGTCATTCCGCCTTTGTCGATTGCGATGTTATAGCATACCATGGCATACACCATGACAAACGCCATAACAAGTGTAAATAAAAATATTTTCGAGTCTACTCTTCTTTGGCATAATTTTGCCCTCCTTTAATATAAATAAATTTGAGCATAGAAAAACACACGCGTGTTGTTCGTTAATCAGTGAGCAATGCACACATGTGTCGTTTCCAATTATACCAATATGTTCTCTATACAATTAAAAAGTGCCTAGTTCCGAATCGAACCAGAGACACGAGGATTTTCAGTCCTCTGCTCTACCAACTGAGCTAACTAGGCACATTGCTTTCGCATTGAGTTGCGGGAATAGGATTTGAACCTATGACCTTCGGGTTATGAGCCCGACGAGCTTCCAGACTGCTCCATCCCGCGATAGTATTTTTATTACTCTATAAAGAGTAATGGGCAGAGGTGGATTCGAACCACCGAAGCAAGTTGCAGCAGATTTACAGTCTGTCCCCTTTGGCCACTCGGGAATCTGCCCATTACACAATTCAATATGAAATTGTATAAAGCCGATGATCGGACTCGAACCGATAACCTGCTGATTACAAATCAGCTGCTCTGCCAATTGAGCCACATCGGCATAACTAATAAAAAGAATTAGTTAAATGGGACCTACAGGGGCTCGAACCTGTGACCCCCTCTGCTTGTAAGGCAGATGCTCTCCCAGCTGAGCTAAGATCCCACGCGTTACTTGTAGTGAGTATTAAAAAAAATTCATCTGATTTAATCGTCATATAATCATGAATAAAAACTCACTATAAACGACCCAGACGGGACTCGAACCCGTGACCTCCGCCGTGACAGGGCGGCGCTCTAACCAACTGAGCCATTGGGCCATAAAAATTGTACCTTCAAAACTTCATACAAATCCGATTTGTTTTTCTCAGTTATTAACCAGAAGTTAAGCCCTCGACCTATTAGTAACAGTCAGCTCCACATGTTGCCATGCTTCCACCTCTGCCCTATCTACCTTGTAGTCTTCAAGGGGTCTTACTCCCGAAGGAGGGATATCTCATCTTGAGGGGGGCTTCACGCTTAGATGCCTTCAGCGTTTATCCCTTCCAGACTTGGCTACCCTGCCATGCCGTTGGTCGACAACAGATACACCAGCGGTCCGTCCATCCCGGTCCTCTCGTACTAAGGACAGCTCCTCTCAAATATCCTCCGCCCGCGCCGGATAGGGACCGAACTGTCTCACGACGTTCTGAACCCAGCTCGCGTACCGCTTTAATGGGCGAACAGCCCAACCCTTGGGACCTGCTACAGCCCCAGGATGCGATGAGCCGACATCGAGGTGCCAAACCACTCCGTCGATGTGAACTCTTGGGAGTGATAAGCCTGTTATCCCCAGGGTAGCTTTTATCCGTTGAGCGATGGCAATCCCACTTTATACCACCGGATCACTAAGTCCTACTTTCGTACCTGCTCCACCCGTCGGTGTCGCAGTCAAGCTCCCTTCTGCCTTTGCACTCTTCAAATGGTTTCCAACCATTCTGAGGGAACCTTTGAGCGCCTCCGATACCCTTTCGGAGGCGACCGCCCCAGTCAAACTCCCCGCCTGACATTGTCCCATTGCCAGTTCATGGCAACTGGTTAGAAACCCAGTACTACAGGGGTGGTATCCCAACAGCGACTCCGGACAGACTGGCGTCCATCCTTCTTCGTCTCCCACCTATCCTGTACATGCAGTACCGAATCCCAGTACCAAACTGGAGTAAAGCTCCATGGGGTCTTTCCGTCCTGGCGCGGGTAACCAGCATCTTCACTGGTACTTCAATTTCACCGGATGTATTGTCGAGACAGTGCTCAAATCATTACGCCTTTCGTGCGGGTCGGAACTTACCCGACAAGGAATTTCGCTACCTTAGGACCGTTATAGTTACGGCCGCCGTTTACTGGGGCTTAAATTCAAAGCTTCACTTGCGCTAACCTCTCCTCTTAACCTTCCAGCACCGGGCAGGCGTCAGCCCATATACTTCACCTTTCGGTTTCGCATAGACCTGTGTTTTTGCTAAACAGTTGCTTGAGCCTATTCTCTGCGGCCCACTCCCGTGGGCACCCCTTCTCCCGAAGTTACGGGGTCATTTTGCCGAGTTCCTTAACAATGCTTCTTCCGCCGGCCTTAGGATTCTCTCCTCATCCACCTGTGTCGGTTTACGGTACGGGCACATATAAAACAATAGCGGCTTTTCTCGGCACATGGCTCACATACTTCACTACTAAATTTCGCTCCACATCACGTCTTCGGCTTATATGACGGATTTGCCTGTCACACACCTACCCCGCTTGTACCGGTATTTCCATTCCCGGCTCATGCTCTCCACATGCGTCCCCACAGTTCTGTTCATATGTGGTACAGGAATCTAAACCTGTTGTCCATCGGCTACGTCTCGACCTCTCCTTAGGCCCCGACTTACCCAGAGCAGATCAGCTTTACTCTGGAAACCTTGGATATTCGGCCGCAAGGATTCCCACCTTGCTCTCGCTACTCATTCCGGCATTCTCTCTTCTTATCCCTCCACTGCTCCTTACCGGTACAGCTTCGTCGGTCTTAAGAATGCTCCTCTACCAATCCCTACGTGATTCCACAGCTTCGGTGTTGTGTTTTAGCCCCGGACATTTTCGGCGCAGGACCTCTCGACTAGTGAGCTGTTACGCACTCTTTGAATGTATGGCTGCTTCTGAGCCAACATCCTAGTTGTCTTCGAATTCCCACATCCTTTTCCACTTAACACACACTTTGGGACCTTAGCCGGTGGTCTGGGCTCTTTCCCTTTTGACTGCCCAACTTATCTCGTGCAGTCTGACTCCCGTTCATCATCTACATGGCATTCGGAGTTTGATATT
>VOFK01001553.1_pt1:0-7500 | contig 49535 bp, 82 predicted proteins | sample 5384121 | NCBI WGS metagenome assembly VOFK01 (sample SAMN12384730, study PRJNA508395) | human gut metagenome | isolation source: healthy gut J | host: Homo sapiens | reverse complement strand
GATCATAAACCGCAAGATACTGTTCACACACGGAAAGTGTCCGGCGCAGTCATTTCATAAGACTGGTTCCAGATCAGCCGGTCATCTGTATCGTGACACACGATTCCGTCATTATCATATTCCAGTATTTTTCCCTGAACATCTTATATCCCGTTGCCGCACTGTCCTTTCTCTCCGCCGATGCCTGCACCTCAAATCCTGAATATGTGCGAAGTGCAGACCAAAGTTCTACAAAAAATCACTGCTGCTACAACAGTAACGATCACAAGTGCCGTTCTGCGGGCTATTTTATGCCTGTGTCTCCTGATTTTTTCTTCCAGTTCCTCCAGGTCTTCCTGACTTGTCTCTACGGTTTTAAATTCCGTTTTTTCAGCCACCGATTTTTCTCCTTTTTTCGCTTACGTTTCTATCATTATAGCATTGCAATCCCCGTTACGGAAGTAATAATTTCTGTCCAACCCTGATATCATCCGAATCTTCCAGATCATTCGCCTTTTTCAAGCTCTTTTAATTTTTTTCATTGATCCGTATGCCTGTTTTTACAGATCCCACTCAGCGTATCCCCCCATGCTGTACCACATAATAATTTTGTGTATTTTCTACCGCCACAGGTTTTTTTCTTTCTCCTCGGCCGGCTGTGTGGAAGGAGCCGCTTCCTCTGCCTTTTTTTCACCGCTCCCGCCGGAACCTCTTCAATCGGTATCAGCTGCATGGGTTCACTGATGGTTTCCGTACTCTTTGCGCTCTCCGTCTGTTCTTCCACTATATTTTTTTCAGTTCCCACCAGGACTTCTGCCGGTTGTGACACATGGCGGATTTTTTTCCCCTATCGTCTCCACGGTCTGCTCCAGACCCGGAATATGAATTCGCTGCTGCCAGATTCCGACCCCGGCCAGAACCAAAAAAGCAACGCGATTGCGGCAGCCATCGCATACGACGTTGGTTTACGTTCGCTCTTTTGAACTGCTGCATTCTTCTTTTTCGTTCTCTTTTTTTTGCTCTCCGTCAGAATCTCCGGAAGCATCTGCCGGGTTCCCACGTCTCGGCAGTTCAATCGTCACATCCGGGATCCGTATCTCATGCAGTTCCCTTGCATAATAGATATAAAACCCGTTTTTCGGTTGCAGCCGGTTGCCTTTATGCAGATAAAAGTATTCTTCCCCCTCCATACTGTCCATAAGGAAAAGAAACCTGATGTGCACCTCCGAACTGTTCTCTGTGGATAGCTTCCAGTTCTGCTGTCAGGCGTGGTGGATATCCTTTACAATCCAACGCCCATCCGACAATAATGGAATTCTCATAAGATCTCTTAATCTCACGGAATACATCCGACCACGCATGTGTTCCCCATCTCGGCAGATTCTGTGAAAATTCCATATCCCTTACCGGAATGGCAGCCTCTACAAAGGTCATATATACACCCTGCTCGCACTCTGTATGCCCCATAAAGATAAACACTCTCCGCTCCTCATAAGTTTCTTCATGCACCCTGGCATACGCCGCATTTTCTATGTAAATCCGATCCCCCTCTGCCGGCGCCCGTGTCCCGATCTGTCTGATATTTTTCAGGTCACGTCCCGGTCCCTTCTGCAATATCTATCATATCCTGCCTCCTTATCCGTTTTTCCAGAATATAGTATCACCACCATCCGGTAGAATTTTGGAAAAACCTGACAGGCATGAAAAAAAATCGTACGACACTACCGGACATATTTCCAGACTTCAGGCAAAAAAACTGCCATATCCTTCGATACGACAGTCTCCTTTGTACTTGCTGTATTATTTTGCAAAAGCTTTTACTTTTTTGTAAATTCCTTCTGCGTCCAGTTCATATTTATGAATCAGCTCAACCGCCGGTCCGATTCTCCAAACCGGTCATTCACGCCGATACGCATCATCTTTGTCGGTGCCTTTTCACACAATACTTCCGCTACTGCGCTTCCAAGTCCACCGATTACGGAATGTTCCTCAACGGTTACGACTTTCTTCGTCTTTGTTGCAGATGCAACAACCAGTTCCTCGTCAATCGGCTTGATGGTATGGATATTGATTACTTCTGCAGAAATTCCATCTTTCTCCAGCATCTTTGCAGCTTCTAAGGACTCTGACACTTCCAGTCCTGTCGCAAAAATGGTTACATCCGTACCTTCTTTTAATACGATTCCTTTTCCGATCTCAAACTTGTAATCCGGTCTGTCATTGATTACCGGCACTGCCAGACGGCCAAACCGAAGATAAACTCGTCCCACATGATCATATGCTGCATGTACTGCTGCGCGTGCTTCCACATCATCCGACGGGTTGATCACTACCATACCAGGGATCTCGCGCAGCAGAGCCAGATCCTCCAGACACTGATGGTAGCACCGTCTTCTCCGACCGAAATTCCTGCATGGGTAGCTCCAATCTTTACATTCAGATGTGGATAGCCAATGGCGTTGCGAACCTGCTCGTAGTTACGTCCTGCTGCAAACATCGCAAAAGAACTGATAAACGGAACTTTTCCGCAGGTAGATAATCCAGCGGCAATACCTGTCAATATTACACTCTGCAATTCCGCAGTCCCAATGACGCTCCGGAAATTCTTTCTGGAAAATACAGGTTTTCGTAGCTCCTGCCAGATCCGCGTCCAGCACGATCAGATCTTCATGCTCTTTGCCAAGCTCTACCAGCGCGTTGCCGTAACTCTCTCTGGTTGCAATCTTCTTTCCTTCTGACATAATGCTTCACCTGCCTTTTTCTAAGTCTTTCATAGCGATTTCGTACTGCTCATCATTTGGAGCCTTTCCATGCCATCCTGCGGCATTTTCCATGAAGGATACGCCCTTGCCCTTTACAGTCTTTGCGATAATGGCTGTAGGCATGCCCTTTGTCTCACGGGCTTCCTTGAAGGCTGCCCTGATCTGGTCAAAATCGTTACCATCGATGTTAATTACGTGGAAATTGAATGCCTCAAACTTCTTGTCGATCGGGTATGGTGAGCATACGTCCTCAACAGAACCGTCTATCTGGAGGTTGTTGTTGTCAACGATGACTACGAGGTTGTCAAGCTTGCGGTGGCCTGCCCACATGGCGGCCTCCCAGATCTGTCCCTCCTGAATCTCGCCATCTCCTGTGAGTGTGTATACACGGTAATCCTTCTTGTCATATTTGCCTGCTGCAGCCATTCCTACTGCGACAGATACGCCCTGTCCGAGCGAGCCGCTTGACATATCAATGCCAGGGATGTGCTTCATATCAGGATGTCCCTGCAGATATGAGCCTGTATGACGGAGTGTCTTTAAATCCTCCTTTGGAAAATATCCTTTCTCTGCGAGTGTAGAGTAAAGTCCCGGTGCTACGTGTCCCTTTGAGAGCACGAAACGGTCCCTGTCCTCCCATTTAGGATTGGCAGGGTCTACATTCATCTCCTCAAAATACAGATATGTAAAAATATCTGCTGATGAAAGTGATCCACCCGGATGTCCGGATTTGGCACTGTGAACTGCTGTCACAATGTCCTTGCGAATTTCATTCGCCATCTTCTCAAGTTCAAGATTGTTCATGATGTCTCCTTCTATCATTTATATCTCTGTTCTTCCCTGAAGCGCCCTAAGCAGGGTCACCTCGTCAATATATTCCAAATCGCCTCCTACGGGAACTCCGCTTGCGATTCGTGTCACTTTGATGCCGGTAGGCTTGATGAGCTTGCTGATATACATGGCCGTAGTCTCGCCCTCCAGGCTTGAATTGGTCGCTATAATGACCTCGTCTACGTCTTTTTCAAGGCGTACCATGAGCTCCTTCAGACGGATATCCGCCGGACCTATGCCAAGCATGGGTGAAATTGCGCCACCCAGCACATGATACACGCCCTCATATTTACCGGTCTTTTCGTATGCCACAAGATCCCTCGTATTCTCAACAACCATGATGGTCTTGTGGTCTCTTGCCGCATCCTTGCAGATGGGGCATAGCTCGTCATCTGTGAGTGTATAGCAGCATTTGCAGTATCTGACATGCTCCTTCGCATCGATTATGGCGTCAGAGAGCGATTTTGCCTGCTCCTTTGGCATATTTATGATATGAAATGCCAGTCTCTGCGCTGTCTTGGCTCCGATTCCCGGAAGCTGTGACAGCTCCTCTATTAATTTTGATATCTCACTGCTGTAAAAATCCATTAAAACAGACCGCCACCCAGGCCACCGGTAATTTTGGACATAGATGCCTGTGACTGCTCATCAATCTGGCGAAGCGCCTCATTGGTTGCTGCCATGATGAGATCCTCGAGCATCTCGATATCGTCAGGATCCACTACCTCCTCAGATAATTTGACCTTTGTGATTTCCTTTTTTCCAGAAACAGTGACTTCGACTGCTCCGCCGCCTGCCTTTGCTGTAACCTCAGCATCCTCAAGCTGCTTCTGAGCCTCCTCCATCTGACGCTGCATCTTCTGCGCCTGTTTCATAAGATTGTTCATGTTTCCCGGCATTCCTCCAGGGAATCCACCTCTTCTTGCCATTCTGGCGTCCTCCTTGTTTTTGATGGGCTAATCCCAGCCCTGTTTATAACTTAGTTTTCTTCCTCTATATCAAAATTTATCATATCTGTCAAGTCCACAACCGCTTCCTTTGCGCTGACTGCGGAATTATTTTTCTTGACCGTCACCTCGACTTTTTTGCCTATACGCTTTTCTATAAGCGAAGCCAGCGTATCCATACAGCCTGCACGGTTTTCAGAGAGATACTCATATGCATTCTCATCATCAAACATTAAAATCAAGTCAGAGGAATTTCCCAGCGATGTCACAGCCTTGTTCAGATAAACCTTTGATGTTGCTCCCATCTCCGAAAGTATGGATTTCCAGTGCTTCATGAGCTCTGAGATATCCTGTGGTATTGCTTTGGGAAGCTCCTTTTTCACTATAGGCTTGCTTGCTGCGGCCTGCTGCATATCCTGTGTCTGCGCAGCCTGTGCCGCTATAGGTATACCCTTTTCAAGCTTTTTCTCTATGCTGTTTATGCGGTCAAGCACCGAATCATAGCTCTTTTCCATCTGCGGCCTGCACAGCTTTATTATGGCTATCTCGACCATAATACGCTTTTGCGATGCAAACTTTACCTGGCTGGACAACTCGGAAAATACCCTGATATACCTGATGAGTGTCTCAGGCTTTACAAGCGCTGCCTCTTCCTTAAGTGCCTCAAGATTGTCCTTGGAGATGTCGAGCACCTCCTCCATATCGTCTGAGCTCTGCAAAAGCAAAAGATTCCTCATATACCAGGTGAAATCATTGACAAGCTGCGACAGCTCCCTGCCCTCATCTATGAGCTCGCCCAGTATGCGGATGGCGCCTGTCACATCCTCGTCGAGTATGCGCCTTAAGAGCCTTGAAAACACCTCTGTGTCCACCGCTCCAAGCACCTCGAGCACATTTTCATAGGTGAGCTTCTCTCCCAGATGGAAAGCAATGCACTGGTCAAGGAGACTTAACGCATCTCTCATGGAGCCGTCTCCTGCCTTGGCCACGTACCTTATGGCGCGCTCCTCAACCTCCACATGCTCCTGTTCCATCAAATCGCTGAGTCTAGATGCAATCGTATCTATGGAAATCCTGTGAAAATCATAGCGCTGGCATCTGGACAGGATAGTAATCGGTATCTTGTGTGCCTCGGTGGTCGCCAGTATAAATATAACGTAGCTCGGCGGCTCCTCAAGTGTTTTTAAAAGTGCATTGAAGGCTCCTGCCGAAAGCATGTGAACCTCGTCGATGATATAGACCTTGTACCTGCCCTCTGTCGGGCGGTATGTGACCTCCTCACGAATCTGTCTGATATTGTCCACGCCGTTGTTTGACGCTGCATCTATCTCTATGACATTCATGGATGAGCCCTCAGTGATTGCCCTGCACGACGGACATTCGCCACATGGGCTTCCGTCTACAGGGTGCTCACAGTTGACTGCCTTTGCAAATATCTTGGCCACAGTGGTCTTTCCTGTACCTCTCGTGCCGCAAAATAAATAGGCATGCCCTATTCTGTCAGCTTTTATCTGATTTTTCAGTGTTGTTACAATGTGTTCCTGTCCCTTTACGTCCTCAAACTCCTGTGGACGGAACTTACGGTATAAAGCCGTAAGACATTTTTCTTCTCCTTCTTATCGGATATCAGACAGCCAAACGATTAATCTCCAAAACTGATACCGATCCGTTTTGCCTCCTGAATCATCTGACTATCCGGATCTACCGTCTTTTAATTTGCCGGCTACATCTTCCAATGGCACACTTTGGTCTTGTTGTTGATCATCGCGATCATGTAACCAAATTTTCCATCCATAATTGCTTGGGCAGCGGCAGATCCAAGACGGGTACATAATACTCTGTCGTATGGACACGGACTGCCGCCACGCTGTGTACTGGAACCGCAACGCGGACTTCCACACCGCATTTCTCCTGAATCTGATCTGCAATCTCATAAGAAACCGATGGGTACCTGCGGGATGCAACTTTGCCTTGTACTGCTTCTTGGTAAGCTGTGCATCGTCTTTGGAGATTGCACCTTCTGCAACTGCAAGAATCGTAAATCCTTTTCCGTCTTTTGTACGCTTATGAATCGCATCCACGACCTTATCAATATCGTATGGTATCTCAGGAAGCAGAATGATGTCTGCACCGCCCGCAACACCTGCGTACAGTGTGAGCCAGCCTACCTTGTGGCCCATAACCTCAACGATAAATACACGGTTGTGGGGAAGCAGCCGTTGTATGGATGCAATCGATGGTCTCTGTCGCTATATTAATTGCACTCTGAAAACCGAATGTCACATCTGTGCCGTAGATATCATTGTCGATTGTCTTTGGCAGATGAATGATATTGAGCCCTCCTCACGAAGCAGATTGGCAGTCTTTTTTTGTACCATTTCCGCCAAGGATCACCAGACAGTCCAATCCAAGCTTACGGTATGTGGATTTTCATCGCCTCTACCTTGTCCAGCCCGTTCTCGTCCGGTACACGCATCTGTTTGAATGGCTGGCGGGAAGATCCGAGAATCGTTCCACCTCTGGTAAGGATTCCGGAAAAAATCCGAGGCTGTAAGAATTCTGTACTGTTCATAGATCAGCCCTTTGTACCCATTTTCAAATCCATAAATCTCCAGTTCGTCTACGTTTGTAGTAAGTCCTTTTACAACACCACGCATGGCTGCATTTTAAAAGCCTGGCAGTCTCCGCCGCTGGTCAGCATTCCGATCTTCATCATGCACGTTTCCTCCTGCATATTCTCTTATTGTGTACCAAATGTTTTCACATACACTATCTGTATTATAGTATAATTTTTGTCCGTTCACAAGATAAGTGACTTGAAAAATGTATGTAAATTCTGTATACTATTAAGGAGCACATCGCATGAGAGTTCCGCTCGGAAGCGATGGCCGTAGGAGATATAGCCACGCTCAAGGAGCACATCGCATGAAACGCTCCGCGGAAGCGATGTGGACGTAGGAAATTCATCAGAGATGAATTTC